>Ga0325414_1002116_pt1 | contig 19841 bp, 15 predicted proteins | sample PopdelMetagenome_8_FD_206183 | JGI IMG/M metagenome (GOLD analysis project Ga0325414, IMG submission 206183) | Populus deltoides microbial communities from Bellville, Georgia, United States - Leaf-PdKOR-R3 | ecosystem: Host-associated > Plants > Phyllosphere > Phylloplane/Leaf | place: USA... | reverse complement strand
TATTATTATTATTATTATTATTATTATTATTATTATTAATGGATCTAAAATAAAAAAAATAGAAATTAAAGAATAAGGGTGAAAATAGAAAACAAATACTAATAATAAAAAGCAACGCCTAAGCACCACGTGTGCATTTTAAAGAAATAAGAAAAGGAAACAACTTGGGTTATAGTCCTGACTGTATTTAATATGTTGGTTTTAATTTAATGAGACAATAAAAAAATTTAGCAATGATAGTAACTAAACAATTTTATGTTTTAAAAAATGGACACAATAATCTGAAAAAAAAATCATTTAAAATATGTAATTGTATAAAAAAGAAACATAAAAGCCCGGATCGAATTAACCTGAGGTTGCTTGATAAATATGTAACCTTGGTAATAAAAAGCGAGCCAACTTAGGTTAATTTACAAAATCTGTAAACTGTGTTATGAGATTGAGATAAAACAACATACAATTTATCTAATCTATAACCCGGGTGATGCGAACCTCGTGATCACGTGGTCACACAACCCACTATCAAGGTTGAGATTTGTTTCTAGAAAGTCGAAATATGTTTGATAGGATTGTGACACAATGAAAACCTGCCCTAAAGAATCAACATTTTTGGAATGAAGTAGAATGACGCCACATAATTAGTTAATCTTCAAAAAGTTAGATTTAGTTTGTTCGAGAACTGAAGAATGCAATAATTACTCTTACATGTTTAAACTGAAAAATTCAGAAGTAATATTCATTAATGCTACCAAAAATATTTAGGTTACACGAGTTCAAATAGTTCTTGAAAAATTAGCCCTAATAGATCTACCCTAGTTGACTGATTTGATCCACTTACAAAATTGACCTAAAAACCTTAAACTAAAAGGCCCATAACCTGATCCAAATAAGCCTTGGATCCTAGCTGAAAACAAAGTATTAACTATGCCCAAACATGAAAGAAAATAATAAAAATAACTAATCTATCATTAAATACCACCAACTCTTCTTTCCTTGTGTAACTAAGATGAATAAGAAATCCTTATAAGAAAAGGATTCTGGAATATTAATGAATCCTTACCACACTTGAAAATTATATTTCAACTTATTAAAGATCATTGTGGAACTAGAAAGTTTCCAAAACAAGCTCCCACATCCTTGTAGGAAAAAGATCATTGCCAGAAAAAAAGTTCACAATTCAAAAGAAAGTAAATAACAAAATTCATATAACTTGTTCTGACCTATATTGCAAGTCCTTCTTGATCTTCAATTCACCTGAAAGTTTACCTCACCATAAAAACATAACTATGGAATATTCTGGTAAAGTTTCCGCTCAATCAAACGGTGTAATTTGGAGTTATGCTTAATAACGTAAAACTAGACGGTGTAAAATTTTACTCCAAAATCTGAATATGATCTTGCTTGGATCGTATCATCGGGTCATTAGACCTGAAGCATCATACGTAGAATAACTAAGAAATCTAATCCTAAGAAAATCAAATATCAAAGGATGAAAATAGGAGGAAAAAATCAATTACATGAAAGGATCTAAAATAAAAAAATATATCAATTAAAACAATTAGGGTGAAAATTGAAATAAAAAATAAATTAAAGGGAAAGAATAAATTTTGATTAGGGTTTGAATTGAAAAGAAAAAAATCAATAAAAAAAATAAAAAGAATGAGGATCAAATTAGAAAAATAAAACACCATAAACATGGATTGAAGGATGAAATTGAAAAGTATCAAAACTTTAACAAAAGGGCCAAGGAAAAAAAAATAGAAATCAAAAGAAGAAAAATCAAATTGAAAATTTTGATATGTGACAAATTAGGATTGAAGAATTAAATTGAAAATAAATAAACTTTAATAAAGGCTCAAGGATAAAAATACAAAATCAAAAGAAAAAAGACTAAATCTAAAAAACCAATAACAAATGTCCACCATCCTATGTTTTCAGGGTAGAAGAGAGAAAATAAGAGGAAAAAAAAAAGAAAAGAAAGGTCATCCAATAAGAAACTAGCCAACCCACACCGACACGCACCTCCCTAAAGGTACATAACGTGGTGGTGAATCAAATGACATGGTAGAAGGGCATTTTCCACCATAGGGAGGCACCACCCAAAATGCGGGGGAGCTTTCCATGCTTTCATGCGTGTTATGCACTCTCCAATAGATTTTTAAAGTAAATAATATTTAATAAAGGTAATACCCTTGATTATGTCCATAATTACAAAAAAAAAACTTTGTAAAAAGACATAAAGACCTTGACCCATTGCCATTGTTTTTTTAACCCAATGACATATTTATCAATTTATTGTATATAAATAAATGAAAAGACCGCTTTACCCATTCTTGCTAATTTTGAGTTTTATCTTTTTTTTGGGTAGTTAGGTAATGTCTTATGCAAAAAAAGATGAAAAATACTACTATGCCCTAGAACAATCTTTTAATGACTAATGCACCATGTGAAAAGACAATAATACCCTTAACTCAAAGGCAAGTGGTTTTTTAGGAAGCGCATAGATGTCATTTCCCTATTGTAGTGAATAATGAAATGTGTCTATAGTCATAGTCAAATTATAAACCCTAGGATAATTTATAAATTCTATGGAAATTTTAAACGAATAAATAAGAAATGATAATTATTTAAATAAAACAAAATAATTAATTTTGCAATAACGTATTAAGAATCTTTTATATCGGAGGTTAAGATCTTATCCGAATATAAGAGAAATAAAATAAATAATGGCAATTGAGTAAAAATAAAATAATAAATAGAATGAATTGGATTGATTTCTTTCGTTTCTTTCTAAGGAGGAACCAAAAAATAGTTTGGGAAAAATGATTAAGCAATTGATTTAAATAAAGGACAAAAGGGGACATAAGTATAATTCAAGGAAGATTAGGGTAAGAGTTTAATTAAAGGAAATTAGAGCATATAAGTAACTAAGGATTTCTCTAGAAAGTCATTAACATGGTCGATTAAGAGAGAAAGAGGAGAGGATTTTCTTAATGATTAGTTTAATCCAACCTATTTCTTTACATAAAAAAATATACTAAACAAGAGTGAGTCAAGAGATTAAGAGGATATATATAAGGAGAAAATTAAGCTAGAGATTTTAAAAAACATGAGTGTCTTGAAAGTCTAGAGATTGCAGGTTTGGAGGAGGAGAACAAAGAGGAGGAAATTGCTTCTATTACTTATCTTTTTTGAATTTTTGTATCATAAAGGTAAGAAATATAAATTAAAGCATATATTGGGTTTTGTTCTTGAGCTAACATATTGATTTCATGAAAATAGGTTATGAAACCTTAAAGTTAGATGGATAATTACTTAAAAGTGTTGTTTAGATGTTGGATAATTGTTTGAAAGGATGTTAAAATATTAGGTAAAAGGTTAATTTGTAAAATAAAAAACAAATTTTCCTCCTCTATTGAAATAAGGTTTCGACCTTGGTTTAATAAATTAGGGATGAATTAGCATTTTTTTTTCAATTGTTAAAGAACTTAAGAACAATCAGATTATTTGAAACTTTTGAGTGGTTATGCATTAAGCTAATAACTAGAATCTTGCTTGACAGTTTTATTGATTTACTTTCAACTGAAGTTTGAACTGATAAATAATGGAATTTGAAATATATTTCTTCATAAAAGTTGTAATTAAGGATATTAGCTTTCAAATAGAACTGATCTTGTTTGATTTGGAGTTATAGAACTCTGTATATGGGTTAAAAACTAAAGAAAAGTCATGCTGAATTTTACAGGACAATTTTATCAATTGATTTGCCGCTAAAGTTTGAACTAGTAAATGATATAATTTGAAATATATTTCTCTATTAAAGTTGTATTTAAAGATTTTAACTTTGAAATGGGTTTGTATTGTTTAGTTTGGATTTATAGAACTTCTATGGGTTAAAATTTGAAGAATGGTTAGATTGAACCTTACTAGATAGATTGTGTGTTTCACTAAAAGGGGTAGCTTTGGGGATGTTAAGGGTAAAACTGAGTTTAATTCCTCACAAAAATTATATCTTTATATCTTAATTTTCTAAAGAGAGAAGCCATGCCTAAAACTAAATTCTATAACTTTGGTTATGATTAAAATAAGAAATAGTGTTCTTGAAGTAAGATTTAAATGCTAAAGGTTATAAGAATGAAACTTGAGTATACTAGTGTGTGTGTGTGTGTATATATATATGTATGAATTACAAGAAGTTTTTCTTGTTAAATAAATTAAAAATATGGATCGAATGAGGAGTTGAAATGAAGTTTCAATACAAGTTAAATTGTAAATGATGATTAAGTTGAAATAAATCAACTTAGATTATGTTATATGGAATGAGCATTTAATGAAAAATGATATGGTAAACTTCTTGATACAAGAGTGGTCGCAGGAGTTGTATAAAAGTAGGGAGGCTCATCTAGAGCATAGACAATAGGTAGGTGTATATCACAATTTCATTGAATGTGCCTTGTTTTTAATTTAATATTGATATGATTGGAACTGGTTACCTGATAATGAGGCTAATGACCAATAATGGGTAGAGAAACTAGTTGTTTGGTAATGAAACTAATGCCCGAATATGAGCAAAGGAAAAAGTAGTTACCCAGTGATGGGGTTAGAGCTTGGTAATGAGTAGTGAAACCAAATAACCAAAAATGAGAGATTATGCTTGATAATAGGCTAGTGGCATTAGATGGATGATGGTCAGGACATATGATTTATCATGATGGTTTGATAAAACTATGAAGAGAAAATTGATTGAAAATGATGAATTAAGATTAAAATGTATCATTAAAGTTGATTTTATTAATGATATGATTCATGATAAAGTTATATTTATAACATGTGATAAATCAATTTTAGGTATTTTGATCACGTGCAGAATGATAGATATGTAAGACTCATTTTTTTAAATTAATGAACATGTGATTTAGTAATTTTTTGTAATTTAAATGTTGGATAGGTAAGTAATACTGATCTTTATGATGTCTTAATACTTTTGGTTAACTCTCACTAGGTTATTGCATGTTTATGAATTCTCTTAAACATATAAGAATTATGCATAACAATAACTTGAATTGTTTTGTTTTGTTTTATGATGAATATTAGAACTATGATTATTAGGTGAATTTCTAGTGATAATTCTATTTTTAAGTATTTTGATTTCTCTATATATCTTTTAATTATAAATACATTATGACATTGAGTTGTGTTGTGTTGATGTGGAATGAAGTCTAGTATGGTTGGATATGATTGTGGTGTTGAATTACCGTGTGTTTTGAAGTTGTCGATAACTCGATACAGTATAAATATAGAAGAAACTTTTCTGAAATCTTGAAATTGCATGAATGATTGAATTGCTATATAAATAATAAAAAAAATTACACATTTTTTTTTTTTACAATTATCACAAAAGGAAATCAAGGGGACATTGTATCCAAATATTTAGGGATGTTACATAAATCACCTTTCCTTTTAGCTGTTTTTTATGCTAAAACTATAGGTGTAGTGTTTTTTTTTACTCGAACTTTTTTTTTAATTATAGCCTTTTATTCCCAAATCAATAGTTAATTTCTCAAAATTTATGGAGAGAAAAATACAAAAAGGGATTAAAGTATAAAATAAAGAGATATCTTATTACCAATCTTAAATTCACTTGAAAACGTTTGGTTTAGTCCACCTACTTTCCTTTTTTTTTCTCTGTAGTCTCTATAGTTTTTGTAATTGTAATTTTGATCCAAAAGTTCTTTTTTTAATATTTTAGTTCTTGAGCTTGAGAGATGAGAGAGAAAGTTACTCGATTATAGCAAAAGAAAAGGAAAGTCATCATTTGCCACATTTCAACAACAAAAAAAATCTATCTGATGAGGAGGTTCTTATTGAGGTGTTTTTGAACCTTTATCTTGCCTAAAAAGATAAATCATGATCAAGAGAGAAAAAACCTTTGTGGTTTGATTTTGTATTTTTGGATCATTTTTAGGGTTTTATGTTTGATAAATTGGGTTTGGATGGCTATAGAGATGTTTATTAGGTGTTTTTATTAATATTCTTATATATGTTTTTAAACATGTAATGTTTTAATTAGTTTTCTATGATATAAAATTGTAATTTTCTTTCCTTGATGCATATTTTACTCTCTTTTTTTCGTGTTAAAATTATGTATAATCAAGTAATGTTGTCATCAAAGCATGTGAGTATTAGAGGATCAATACACTAACAGTTAGAAATTCAAGAATTTGCTAGCCATCTTTTTTATTGTTTCTAGAAAAAGAGCTAATTAAGAAGTTGGAGGGCTGGTAATTAATTAACAGAGCATAATTAGTCCAGTTGGCATAAATCATAGGGTATTTGCTTTTGCACATTTTCCTAATAAATCTTGGGTTTCCAAAGATTAGCATTTCGTATCCAAAACCAGTGTGCAAATACCAAATTAATCATAAGCTAATCAAAGTGGATAGAGAATTTGTCAGAACCTTTCATCAACGACAGACAGGTGGTTCACGGTATTGAAGATGCAATTATCACGAAATATATAAGTTTCATATCCAAAATACTTGAAATATTTATTAAAAAAATATAATATAATGTCATGTTTTGAAACATTATCTAACTATTTAATTTTTTTTATTTAAGATAATTTTATAAGAATTACTGGTTTACAGAGTGTAGCCAAATTTGCTTAGTTTATTGGTCTATAAAAAATTGAGAATTGGTTAATTAAAATGAAAAACTGTAAATTAATGATGAACATTATTTTTACACTCATTAATAATTTGGATTGAATTCTTTCATATTTTAGAGGAGACAATCAAAAAAACAAAAATAGGATATCCTTTGTTTGTTTATTTACTTTATAAAAAAAGACAAATCCATTTGTTTCATTATGTTGTACCCTTCTTGCGGCGTCACAACGATACTTCCTGAGTGATGTTTTGAACGGTCTTTAGTTGGTTTATAGAGTCACCATCTAATATTATAGTTGCTATAAACTCTAACTGATTTTTTAGAGATTTTAGGTAAGTGATTAGTTGCTTAAAGGAAAAGTATTAACACTTCTAATACGCATTGCTTGAGGTAGACTGCATTATTTTTTTCTCTTTATATGTTTACTATGATCTAATGATGTTTCTATTCTTATCAACTTGTTATGATGGATCTACTAAGAAGAATAAACCCTAGTTTTATACGTCAAAATTTTGATTTAGAACGGTGAAATGTCATGAATTATCTTTAAGGTTTTTTTCATGATTAACTTAGAATTTTTTTCCATCACGTCATTCCAAATAATATTTCAAATACAATTCCTTGCAGTTTTTTTTGTTCTTATATTAAAGTTAGTAATAATAAATTATTATCTCTAATAATATTTTGGGTATTAACTCCTTTTAGGTTTTTTATCCTTATATTAAAAGTGAATGATATATTTTTCTTACTAAAAATAAAATTTTAATATTTTTTGAAATATAGGCTAAAATCCTTTGGAATTTTACAAACTTATTGTAAAATACATGCAATATCATTTTTTAAAACATGCCAAAGTATTTTAGATTTTTTTTATATAAAAATGCTCAAATAATTTTAAGAATTTTTGATCGAAGAAAAATATTAAATTTTTTTAATTATTTTTTAAACTTTGTTTGATAAAAACCCATTTTCTTTGAAATAAAATTGCCCAAAATAGGCCTAAAGGGTTTTTGCTAAACATATCCTTATACCAAAAAAAAAAAACTTTAGCAAAAATATTATCAGTCAAATAAGACCATAGCCATTTGATGAACAAGTTGACCCGAAATCTTTGGTTCGACCATAAACCAAACTAAAGATCATTAGCTTGATCCGTAAAACAAACCAAAACCTAAACCAAAACCTAAAATGCATCAAACTTGTAAAAACACAAAAAACTCAAAATATTTTAGTCAAAATGGATCAGCCTAGAAAAACAAAGAACACGAAGAACAAATAAAGAACATTCAACGAGAATCCAACAATGCGGATCAAGATTCAGACCATATTTCATGAAATAAAAAGCATAGAAATGATGGAAATCAATCACTTAACAATAATCGAGCATTAAACATTAACGATTATCAATTAATAATAACGTTTAGTCAAAATAGGTTTCGGTTTAAAACCAAAACTTTAGAATTAAAACCCTTAGAAAACTTTTTATTGATGCAAATGAATCCTAAATTATTAATTAACAAAGTCTAACGAAGTTTCAAGTGCGATGAAATGGATCAAAACTGGTTCAAATCATGGGGCTAAGGAAATGTTCTTCCCAAGAACACTACCTTAAAACTAAAAAAAAATACTCAAATATACTCAGCACTGTCAAACCCCAGAAATGGCCTTCTAGGCCTCTAATCACATTGCTTTTGGTCCTCACAAACCACATTACTAATACTAAGTATAGTTGAATAAAAAAAAACTAACAAAAAATAATCAAATTATCATAAGGATGCATTAGATTCCACCTTCGTAACTGCAGCCCCAATGACATCCAACAAAAACATCGAATTTTGATTTAAAACTGACTCTTTAAACACTTGGAACCCAAGTCATGCTCAGGAACCAAGAACATACACTAACAAACTAGAAAAATAATCAATAACCTCACTACTAGATTTCCAAATCACTTTGTTTCATTTAATCTAAACATCCAAGCATATTCTAAACATTTAACAACATTAACAGATAACTCCAAACAAGATTAAACAAAGAAAAAACACCATTTTGTGCATTAATCAAAATCAAAGCTAAAAGCAATATAATGTAACAAATGTTCAAAAACACCATAAAACATGAAAGAACAAGCAAGAGACGTGTCTCATAGACATCATCTACTAGGCTATATGAAAGTTTTTTTACCTTCAAAGCTCAAACAATGACTACCCTTCAGTTCCTTCTTTTCCAATTTTGTTACTTTCTCTCAAAGTTGAGAAAATCTTTAGGTTAGGTTCTTAAACATTCACACATAGAGTTCCTTTATCAATCTTTTCCTCCCTTCTTTCTCTCCTTTTCCCCCTCCTTTGATTTTCCAGGGGGTATTTATAGGGTTTCAAGCTATGATTTTTATGGATTTGATCAAAAATTGATCCTTATTCATCAAAGCTTGGCCTTCTGATCAAAATGAGAGAGTTTTAGATATATATTAACAACTGGAACATATGTCGTTTAATGGTTTTAGGATGGTGGATTTGTAAAAAACTCAAGAATGGTTTTTCTTTTTTTATCAAACTTAGAGGCCAAAGTGAAGTGTTTTTAGCCCTATGATCTTGAGATAAATGTTTTAAGCCTTTGATAAGAGACCACTGAGAAGTTTTTAAGTGTAAACACATGAAAAATTAAACCGTTTTGCACAAATGGGCATCTTAGTCAAGGCTCACTGAATTGACGAATTTCAATGCTTCACCAAAGCAACTCTGATATAAACATCACCAGAGACCACCTAAAATTGGTAGAGGAGAAGCATATCTTTCGTTTGGATCCATCCTTATTTAATTTAAAGGTATATAGCTCCACTTTCATTTGTTTGAAAGTTCCAACTCGATCAGCTCAGAATCTAAAAATGCAGTGATGGCTAATCGGGGACAAGATGTTGATGAGTTTGTTAAAGAAAATGAGATGTAAATATTTGATGAAATCAACTGACCTTTGTAGAGAGAGTGTTTCTCAATTAAATGATGATGGTTACATCCCTAAAGGTGTTCAAAGACGCCACATTCATTCGTTTGAAAGTGCCTACTCAATATGCCAAAACTACCAATGAAGAAGCTATACAATAACGTTTAGGTTAAATGCATCATCTAGAAATTAGTTTAGTCTATGTTCTTTCAATTGCTCTTAATTGCACTCATAATTGCCTCATAGAATTTTCATTTCATTTAATTCTATCCCTGCCAAGCTCAATTTTCAACCCCAAAGTTGACCGCATGTTTCATTTTATTCTTTGGTTATGAAATTGTGCATTTTGACCTTCGATTGAGAAACAAACTTCTAATTTCCTTAATTTCCCTTATAATTTAATCAATGTCAACCTCTGCATTCATGCATCTTTTTCGGTTTGGTCATTGGTTTTGGATTTCTTCAATCAAGTCCCTAATTGCCCATCAAACTTCAATATTTATGTAATTAAGCCCCTGATTAGACCAAATTATCTTTTTAAAATTGTAATTCAACCCCTAAACTTTAATTTCTTCAAATTAAAGCCTAAAATGACTTAAAAATCAATTTTCTTGCAATTAAGCCCTCAATAAATTCAATTAAACCTTGAAAAATTTTATTTGAGTTACTAGACATCCAATTTTGATTTTTCCTCATTAAATTGATTTTTTCTCATCAATAGTATCTTCATCAATAAAAAAATAGGTTGTCAATTTTTTTAATCTTGTGTATTTTGATCTTCTTTAACAAGTATTTAGCAATTTTCTAGGCATTTTCCATATTCTTTCTATTAATGCATTATTTTTTCCAACGTTTTTAATTTTTTTTGTATTTTGTATATTTATGTGGGATCCCAAAATGGGTAATACACATATATTTCCAATTGTCTTCTTTTTCCAAACAAAGATTTCATAAAAGATTTGTTAGATGGTTTTAGTGTTATAACCCTTTCTATCTCAAACAATATATAGTAAAAGAGGATATGCATAAAGTAAGTTAGAAGATTACAACTAAAAAGAATAGAGTTTCTTTATAATTTGTTTAAAAACCGCACTAGAAAATGCATTTGTCATAAAGCTATCTATAAATAAATTAACCACTCTCTTTCAGGATCATGTATCCAATAGAGTGGCCAAAACAAGAAGAAGAACATGAGAAAACTGTTGATTATATATATAGGTCCAGTTAAAGACTAAACTTTAGTTATCCTTGAGATAGAAATGGAGCAACAAGAAATATAGTATGGTATTTAGTATTTGAACTCAATTGATGAAGAACACAAATTATTTCTCAAACTTTTCTTTTTATAATAGAGAAAAAAAAGCTTGGAGGAACATAAAATTTAAAGAATTTGTTTAGCATTAATAGAATGAAAGTACGTAAGTCTTAGAAATTTCAAATCAATATATACACAAATGAGTTGTTTTGATTTATAGTTTACTGGATTGGTAGCACGCGTTACACCATGGGAACCCAACTTTTTCTAATGTAAAAAACAAGGATGTTTAGATGATGATAATGTTTTTTTTTTTAAATAAGAAAAATCCAAGAGTCATGTCATTGACTTGACTGAATCCAATAAGCTCCATTAATTTAATAATATGATAAAAAAGGCAACAACAATATATAAATTGAACAAAACAAATTAGCCCGAGTTATCCTAGGTTAACCTACCAAACCAACACATGAGATTGGGATAACCTTATGGAAAGGAAAGAGAAAACAAAATAACAAAGCCCAATCCCCAACAAACCTAATATTAAAGGATGAAATTGAAAAAAATTAATTATAAACAAACACTTAAAAATAAACCCTAAGTCAACCAGGGCTAACTTTCAAAACTTGTGACCTAGCTATTGAGGTCGGGATTACCCTAAGGAAGGCAAACACAAAAAAACCATGAAGCCAAGTTTCTGATCAACAAAATATTAAGGGATGAAATTAGAAAAAGAAAATATTAATAAAAATGGATCCAAAACAAAAGAAATTAGAATTAAAAGAACGAAGAACAAATTTAACATAAAAATAAGATGGAATCAAATGTTAAAGGATATAAAGATCCAGAAACCTACAGTCAAATTGACTCTTTTCAAGAAAGCTAAATTCATACTTGTGATTGAGTTTGACATAATGGTAACCTGTATTAAGGCATCATGAATATGGAAACCGAACCCCAACCAAACACCTATGAAGAGATTCGAACGAGTAGTATGGAAGACGCAACAAAGGTTAATTAATTCTTTGATAAGTTAGAGTAGTTCAATAAAGAATCAAATTAAGAGAATCCTCTCACAATCACACAATTGATTATTCTAAAATCAAAATCTGTAAAAAAAAAAAAAACTAATTAAAAGCTAAATAACTCTATTTATATTAGGTGAAAACGATCTAAACAATGTTGGAAAAAAAATTAAAAGAGTTTTAAATAAAATAAGAAAAAGAATCTCAGATTAACTAGGAAACTAATACGAATCTCGCACAATAGCTTTTATACCTTATTGCAAGGCCTTTTCCGATATTTGATCACTATGGAATTTGAATCTTATATAAAACAAGGCCTTTTAGATTATTTGGTAAAATTTCAGCTTGATTCAATGATCATATAAAAAACTTATACTTGTTAGCATAAAACTATGCAATAGAAAAAATTAGCCTTTAGCTGCCCTTGAACGATAAGAAACCTTGTCAATGAGAAAATCCACAAAACAAAAGAAAAATCAAGATATTGGCATGGAAACCATTGCCAAAACAATCCCAATTACTTCCACCTATATTGTCCTTGTAGAAAAGAAATCCTTGCTAACACCTATAGATTTGCAACTCGTTAACCAAAATATTTAGAATTAACCTGATGAATTCATCTTGGATCTTCTTAGTTTTAGAACTTATGATAGACCCAATTGGTATTCAAATGGATCATTTGGTAATGCTTGTTGATTCGCATAATCCTTTCTCTCCTCAAAAGGATTCGTCCTCGAATCAATAATAGGAACATCATCTATGGGCAATACAACTTTATAATCATTCAACAAAGAAACACAAATACTAGGAATACAAGAATCAAGTTCATTAATGTTAAAATATGTCTCCTTATACATAAGTAAAATCATAGGCATGTTAGAAAAATAAGCGTTGTTAATCTCCTTCCTTTATATAAAAACTAACTTGTTTATTTATTGTTTCCACACTCTTTTGTTTCTCTCACCCTTTCTTTATTCTTTCCTCTCTCGGTCAAAACCCTATTTTCTTCTACTTTGGCCGAATTTGTTCATACAAGGCTCCTATAATTTTCATTTATCCTCGTATGATTGTTCTGTATTTTCAGCTTTACCATCCTCTTTCAACTTCAAATTGATTTTCATAAACCTGTCTAGGTGATAATGATATAAGTGTGAATGTCTTTCCATCATTTTCAAGCGAATATCTATTCTTAAACCCATCATTCTTGACCTTCTTATCAAATTGTCAATGATGCCCTAACAATAAATGAGTAGCACGCATAGGAACCACATCACACAAAACCTCATCCTTATACTTTCCAACTGAAAAAAATCAAAACCTATTTAGTAACTCTTACTTCCCTACATTCATTCTACCATTAAAGTTTATAAGGCTTTTCATGCCTAATAGTGTTCAAATTTAATTTCCTAATAAGTGTAGCAATAAAAGCGTTAACACAACTCCCACTATCAATAATCATACTACATACCTTGTTACTTATATGATATCTAATATGAAAGATCTTTTTTTGTTGCTCCACATCATCATCTTTAATTTAAATACTAAGTGATCTTTGAATCATCAAAGTCTCTTCATCAACTAGATACTTAACATTACTACATTCCTAAAATGGTGGCATCTCATCCTCTTTGGATTTGTCACTTTTGGATTCAATATTTATATGTTCTCTTATAACCATAACACTTTTGTTTGGATATTATAAAGCTATATATGTCCATTACCCAAACACTTGAAACACTTAATATCATGGTTACAATTAGTTTGAGTTTTGGTTTTACCTTGGACAGTAGTGACCCAATCCTACTTTATAACTTTAGTTGGGTTGGCTTTGCTTCCCATGATATTCGACTTTGATGGGGTAACCTCCTCTCTCATCTAATTTGGCATCTAAGCTAAAAAAACCAAAATTACCTTATTGATGTGTGTTGTCTTTTCTTTTTAACCGTCTATTTACCTTGGTAGTCATGAGAACCATATTTTATAGATCAATATAATGATGTAATTCAACCACATTAGCTATCTCTTTATTCAAAACATTCAAAAATCTTGCCATTATAGCCTCTTTATCCTTAATAACATTAGCTCTAATCATGACAATCTTCATCTCTTTGTGGTAATCCTCTATACACTTTTACCCTTGAGTTAAACTCTATAATCTTTGAAATAATACATAGGAACAAACCTCTTTTCTTATAATTATTTTCATCTCATCCCAAGTCTCTATAGGTTTCTTTCAAATCCTTCTTCTACCTAAAATAATTTGATCCCACAAAATAATAGCATAGTCAATAAACTCAATAACAATAAGTTTTACCTTCTTTTACTTAAACAATGACAATAAAAAATCAACTCTACTTCTTCTTCCATTCCAAATATGTCTAAACCATCATGAAATTCATCCTCCCTATCAACTCTTTTATGGCCAAAATAATCATGTGGCTGAACTCCTCTATTTCTATAAGTTTATGGCCAAAATAATCATGTGGCTGAACTCCTCTATTTCTATGAGTCCTAGGCTACCGAATCCTCACACCATATTCATGATAAAGTCCTCGACTTTATCATTGATATTTTTAGCTATAAACTTCTTTCGAGGTGAAATATCTTGTCTCACAAGCTTTCTATCCTTGGGACCCCTACAAATTGACCCACTTTGAAGACTAGCTACTTTTCTTCTCAATTCAACCATTCCATTCATAAGCTCTTCAAACCTCGTGTTCATCATCTCAAATTATTGTTGTATAGCCAAATAACCTAATTTTGGATCATTGCGATCCTTTGGCGGTGATGATCCACTTTTGGTTGACATCGTCAATATCTAAAATCATGTTAGTAACAAGAAACATATATCATCACATACTTACTCACGTGTTTACTCTCAATAGATTTCACTATCCTTGTGTTTCATATAAATTCTTAGATTTCCACTATAATAAGCTCACATTTTACCTTTTACCACTCAATTAAAAAAATTACAGTTCTTTAAGGAACTAATTCACAACAAATCAAAAACATAATGACTTAGTGGTGTAACCCAAAAAATATATCGACTCAAGAAGCAATAAAAAACCAAAAACTATCAATACAAAACTAATGAAATAAGACTTAAATATTCCAAACTAAGCAAAGGCATCATATATATATATATATATATATTGAGACAAAAGCTACCTATTATGAATTTTGTTTTTGGTAATTTTAAGAAATATTCAACAAATTATACCAAAATCACCCCAAAATCAAGATATAACATTGATAAATCCCAAGAATCAAAATTTAACTTACAACTTAAATCATTCAAGAATGTAAAAGAGTTGTTTAGCATTAAGGTTACCTAGACAACAGGGGATAAAAAAAATTCTAGCTCAATTGTGGGATTTTTATAGGAATGAATTTCTAAAATTAAAAAGATTTGCAATTTAGGTTCTAAGCTTGACTTGCACTTCATCTGGATGTGACCATTATTGGAATGCATTTGAGATGGTGAGTTTCTTTTATCTTATTATTTTTGAATTGCTTATTTAGGTTCATACAAAATGAAAAAATCATCTATATAAAAAAAAAAGAATGACTTGGTATTTTAGTGTGCAATGTAAAATTGAATCACAACTAAGTCAAAAAGCAAGCTGATGATTTTGGTGTAGTTTTAGATGATTTCTCGTTTGATGAAGATTGGATAACTAAGAGAGAAAAACATAATGATTCATCAAACTTTGATTTACTTTGTGTCATTAATAATGCAACATGAAGAAAAAATAGTAAAGAAAATGAAAGTGATGAGGAAAAATTTTCTAATGATGCTGAAATGGTGAGTCATGGTGTTGGAGATGATTTAGAGATTCAAATTGATGTCAATCTAGAGAATTCGAGTTTTGAGTTAAATAACATTGAAAATATTGGTATTGGGACTAGTAGTAGTACACAAGATACACACGCCATGATATTTTATTTTCAAATTGAATCAATTTGAAAAAGACCTAAAGTTAAGGATTTATCAATAGATAATGTTGCTCCAATACCCAACTAAAAGGCCACTACAGTACCAATAAAAAAAAAAAAATAGTTGTCGTGACCGGACGATGAAGTGGATTTTAAAATTTATTAACTTCACATGACATGGGAAGCCATCGTTGGTAAGCAAAATGAACTCGATCCCCATTACCTATGATTTACTTGTTAAAGTTTTGCAAGCTTTGTATATCTGCTACTATTTTTTGTGGGTTTATGCAACACAAACTGGTAATTAATACAAAGGAATTTATAGTATTTCTTCAACGGTTAGAAAAGTTACGAAGGGCAATGCAAAATTAAGTAGGGTTGACTTCTCAGGTCTTCTACATTGTGAGTAGCAAGAAAATGAAATGCACATCACATCTCTGAGTGTAAAATGTTTTGAGTCAATGCTCTTTTCGAAGTCGGATACATTCATCTAATAATAACCCAATTACAAGATTAGCTTTTCATAATATTGTAAGATCTTGCTTTCTAAATAAACCTATTTCCTTTATTTTTCTACCCCACAAATATTGTGGCATTGAGGCCACTATTCTTTGAGTGTACCATGTGCTTCCTTTTATTGTTCCTCCACTCCATGCATGTGAAAAGCTTCTCTCTTTTCTTCTTTTGATTCAACTCAAATTAATCCGTTGTAGATAAACCCTAATTAAAAAGCTAAAGCTAACTAAAGCTAACCTTCTCTCTATCTTCATACCCCTTGCTTTGTCTCTGGTCTTTCACTTTCGTTGTTCACATACTCTTGCAGACATCTCTCTTTACTCTTCTATCTTGGATTCCAAATCTTCGAAACCCATGTCTCCAACATGTAGTCTCTTTGATTTGTAGGCCCTCTTCCATGCACATTATTTTACAGTATTTACAAAAGGGCGCCTAGGATATTCATTTTTGTGCAGTCATGGCACATTCATGATCTAGTCATCAAGCAACACAATATGGTGTGGGTCAATGTGCGGGGAAAAAAAGTGGTGAGGAATCTCTTTGAAGTTTCCCATCCAATACTCTCACTTTGCTCATTTTTTCTTCACACCAATGCAATTTTTCTTCACTCATGTCAGCCATTCTCAATACCCTAGAGACAAGTTTTAAGTCTATTAGTCCCATCAAGAACTCCATCTCTTCCTCCACCGTTAATTTTCTTTTCCTTATGCAAGTGCGGGCTCGGCGAAGATCTTTGAGCTTCATCTTTTTCTGCACATATATAGTATGTAGGTAGAACATTCATGGATTAATTTCAAAATGATATGCTCATATACCTTTACATGAGAGTGAAAAGTAGGATTATGTATTTATATATTTATATAAGCTTACTTTTTTGTTAACTTTCTTCATTAATTGGAGAAGAACAGGATCTACTGAACCCCTTCGATTTCGCCTAAAGAATGCCTTCAGAATCTGGCAGGTTTTCTCCTTATCATCCTTGAGAAAATCCATGAATGTTCGGATTCCGTCTTCCATTATCATTAGAAATGCAGCCGATGAAATTCTAGAGCCAAATTTAGCATCATCTTTCTGATCATCTTCAGAATCTTGAAAGAACAAAATAAAAGAAATTAAGAAAGCTAGGCAAATAAAGATACATAAATGAAAAATAAGTTCCCTGTAGCCATACTAAAGATCCAATATCTAGATTTCAGATGAATAAATGGAAGGGACAGGAAAAAGAACAACGAAATTGTGAGAATTACATGTAAATGGCTTGAACGTAGAAATTTTGACAACAAATCTTGAATTCAGATCTCATTGTAGTGGAGGTTGTAGGAGTTTAATGGGATGCAAAAAGGTTTTTCTCCTGTCTAATCTAAAGGCCAAGTGAGACTTCCAATGACTTATATACCAAAAAAGAAAAAACAAATTCCTCTCTACCTATTAAAGAAAATTGTGACAACGCTTTGGATATATGAACCCAAATTCTAAGCCTTTGGAAGGATTGAGTAATTAACCTACTCTAATGGACTCGATTCTTTCGTTTTCTCTTTCTTATGTCTCCTAAGATGATGAAATGTATACAGGATTAGGCTTTACTTGAATGCATACCTCGATATTCTGGCACCAGGAGTAACTTTGGTGCTAAAAGCCTCATTCTGGCATAAACCTCAGGTCTCCTGCCTTGCTCATAAGGCTCATTTTCGACATATCTCTGCAAAAGGACTTGGAATTGCTGAAACTGTTGTGCAATATGTGCTGGACAACCAGGATCAAAGTCGCATTGCGAAGCTCTTTTTAGTCCAAAGTTCTTGTAGTTCCAATTAAGTGCTTCCCATGTTAAGCAAATTTGAGCTACATAGGCACCTTCCAATTCATGATACGGGTTCTGACAGATGTCGGAAGGCTTCTTGTTTATGGTAGAAAACTTGTGAACAATCCTATCTGAAATTGATCTTGGATTCACATGGATGGACTTTAGAGACTCTGAAAACAGGTAGCACGTTTGAAATTAATTAGTAATTTGCTATAGTATGGATCAAAAACCTATAATTAATGCAGGAAACATTACATTCAATAGTACTTAAATAAAATTACCTGTTTCATGAAGCTTTTGAGCACTAATTCTGTCTAGGTACATCATCTCCTCATCATATTTCTGGAACACTGTGTAGGATTCCCACCTGGGGCAACTTCTTCGCGACGAAGAAGAAAATGGATCTTCGGTTCCCGAGTCCTTGATTAAGCTCCTCCATTCAGAGGAGCTCTTAGAAGTTGAGCCTACTGTGCACGAGTCTCCAAATATTTCTTCCTCATCCCTTTCTTGAACTTGAAGTTTCCTCAGTTCCAATCGGTTTGGCGCATAAATCAGGAACTTTTCATCAACAGATATATTTGTATCCTTCAGCTTCTTATTTTCAATTTCTTGATTAATGCAGTCTTCTGCAAGAGAAAACAACATAAGCAATATCAGGAAAAATGGAAGTAGTATAAGTACAACATGTGACTAGTGTAACAAACTTTTCCTAGAGAAGCTAATATGATGCAAGTAGAGCCATATACCGCCACTGTTTTCGTCACTGTCCATGAAACCACTTTTGTGTAGGTCTTTGGTGATCGGAGCTGTGGGGCCCTGTTGATTTGGGACAGAATCATGAACCGAATCAATATCACTTGTTTGCATGTCTTCTTCAACCATATCTGCGTCACCATGTTCTGATTCTGAACCTGCTGAGGCAAGGACAGAAAGCATTTCATCACTAGCAAAACTATCATCTTGCTCTTCAAGAACGGCCTCCGGTGTGCTTACGAAATCTTCAACATGATTATGATTTGTATGAGTGCTGTTGTTAGGCATAACCTGAATTACTGATTCATATTCACAGTCATGGATTATGTCGGCCACAAGGTTATCTTTTTCCATAGACTGAGCATAGTAGCTATACGTTTCATTTTCTTCCTCCTCCTCTTCATCAGAGAAATTAAATTCATATACATTTTGGTTTCTGCAGAACAAGAAACAAACAAACAAACAAACAAACAAACAAAGTTAGCATATTCTTTTTTTCAGAGGGAGAGAGGTGTAGTTGGCATGAGACCTTTGGATTATAGGATAGCTGCCAATGAAGTTGATGAGCTTAAGGAGCAAAGTGGAGGAGAAGTAGAGGAAGAGAAGGAGAAGGAAGGAGGAGCTTGAGACGTTGTGGAACAACCTAGCAAGAGCTTCTCTTGAACATGTCATTTTCTTGTTGTTTGTTCCAAAAATGAGTACCTAAAAACTTTGAAAGAGCAAAGTGAACTCCTAGAAGAAAAAAAAAGGTGTTCTTTGGTTAGCTTTCGTAACGTTTTCTTACAGCTTCTTGTTCTAATTTGGTTATTCTTTGCTTCAAAATGTCCTATACGTCCTACAGTGTCAAGTGCTTTACCTTGATAGTGGCCTAATCAAATATCATGGATGGTTTGTGACTAAATGATTAACCGTGATACACCACGGCCCAGATTAAGGTTTTTGG
>Ga0325414_1002113_pt1 | contig 19854 bp, 17 predicted proteins | sample PopdelMetagenome_8_FD_206183 | JGI IMG/M metagenome (GOLD analysis project Ga0325414, IMG submission 206183) | Populus deltoides microbial communities from Bellville, Georgia, United States - Leaf-PdKOR-R3 | ecosystem: Host-associated > Plants > Phyllosphere > Phylloplane/Leaf | place: USA... | reverse complement strand
ACACAGTGATATACCGTCAAAAATATGGTCGTGTGAGATGACTTAATAATTATGCCTTTTACCATTATCGTTGAATCATTATCAAATTTTATCGGAATGTTCTGCATGCATGCTCAGTTATATAATAACGTCAATCGGCTTCACCGACTTAAGTCGAAGCTTTCAAAGCTGGTTTATCAATTCTGTTATTTTTCTATTTAATTTTGGATTCTATTTTTTATTTTTTCTATCTTGGTTAAGATTTTGATTTTCCTCCTTGTTAAAAGGGATAGAGATTGAACTAATAAAATTTTAGAATAAAATAGTACGGTTAGTTTTTTTCTCTCGTGAACTTCCTGTCTTCATCATATATATATATATATATATACCTTTGAAAGTTAATCGTTTGGCTACAGCAATATTGTATCAATACATTGTTCTTCCTTTAACTAGTCTAGTCTTTTTTAGAAGGATCGATTCTAACAAGATTTAGTTGCCAAACAAGTTTAGAAGACTACAAACGTTAAATTCAGCAACCTATTCACAACATGAGGAATGCCACTCATCAGGAATTAGTTAAATTAGACCATGTCCACACAGAATCTATTATTGGTCCTATCTTTGCTCCATGTAAGGCAACCAATTTAAAAGCCGACTAAAGAGTCCGAAACTGACAACACAGCACCAGCTCCACACTTCACCTGCACTCTTTGCCTCGTGATTATATATGTGTATTTTCTCAGAAACCAAACAAACCACCAGCGCCAAACAAAAAACAGCAACACTCCGATTAACAGATTCTTGATTGGTTTTACAGACACCCTTTTGGCTCCTATACTGATTCAAGGCTTTATCATACATTGATACGTAAGTTTCTCCTCCAACATTTGCTTTATGGTTTTGTTCTTGATTTCTTGACATTGTTAGTGTAAGAAGTGATCAGCAATGTTGATGATCGGTTTTATTTTTTGAAGTGTTTTTGAGTGGGATGAAAGACTGCAAATTTACATCTTTTTAGTGGGCTAGCTTCACGATGGGAGAGTTATGATTTACTTTTTTTTTTATTGATTGATATCGTTAATGCACAGCAAAATGTGGGTGTATCTTGTATGAATCTTTGTAGACGAGAGATTTATGAAAAGGCCGTGCCTTATTTTGCTGTGATTGTGTGTCAATGCCATCCAAGTCGTTTCTTAATATTGGATGGTGTCATTTCAGTGATCTATCTAATTGAATTGGAGCTACACTTTGAGCAACTAATTCAGTAGTCCTGGTGCCTGCACACCCTCGTCTCAGATTCATTTGAGAGTGTGTACATGTAGCAGGAGTATTGAGTAGTTCACCTGACCTCAAAGGGTACCGATTCTGGTGATGCTATTGCTGGATCCGGGTCTGTTTTTAGAATATGTCTTCCGCATGCACAAGCTATATAGGAATTATTTAATAATTTTTTTATTCTGAATTTGATTTCCTTATAATGCTGTTTTGTAATATAAATATATCCATGTCTAGGTTTGTAGACCATGAGATGTAAGCCTGGATAATAAAAATCTTTAGCAATGTGAAAAGGGAGATCAAATTAAATAGCAGTGACAAAATGAGGAAGTCTTGTCAATTTTCGTTGAGGTACAAATCATGGTCTTATGCAGGCACATAAATGTGAATGCATGTGTGTGCTTACATGGTTTCCAATCCTTAACCCCTGCCAAGTATATATCTTAGTATGAAGTTGGCCAAGTTGTTACCTAGATGGAGTGAAAATGTCAAAGTTTTCTTTTTTCATTTTCTTTTACTCGAGTAATATTAAATCAAGAACAGATTTGTGCTTCTGCTTTGCTTCAGTCCCTTTATGACTTTCACTGAATAATTTGTATAAGAAAAACACGGGCCTGCTGTTTTCCGTTCACCATGGTTTCCATTACAAAAAAAAAATAAAAAAAGAGGGAATCTTTTCAAGCACATGATAGAAGAGATGTTAAGGATCCATAACCTGAAGCTTCGTGCAAGAAGAAGGCTTAATGCAGTATATTCACTTGGAGGCTTCTGATATGCGTTGTTTATACCATGCTGCCCTCAAAATGTTCAATTGTTCCAGTGGATTGCTAGAGATTAATTATTCAGGTTATTGTTATGGTGTTATCCTAATAGCACTATGCCAGGTGTGGTGTATCATTGATCAGTTTCTGTTTCTAACAGCCGTCACTATTTGTACTTTCTAATGGGTGGCTTAATATGGGAAATAATTGATCAAAAAGCTTATGATCTTTGTTTGCAGGAGAAAATTTTTGAAGACTGGTGTAAATCAGTTGTCTTGTTAACTGTGCAAGATGGATCCTCTTGAGTCAGGGGACTAGCTCCACTCCAGTGGATCCTCCTATGAAACGCAAACGTGGCCGTCCGCGCAAGGATGAGAGCTCAGTACTGGGCGAGAAAACACCAGTAATGCCTGAATCTGACAATATGAAGGAAAACAAAGAGACTACAGGAACAACTGGTGCTAGCATGGTGGGTCAGGTGATTACCGGTGTTATTGATGGTTTATTTGATGCTGGATAGCTTGTTAAAGTTAAGGTAGGGGACTCTGACACTCCTTTGAGGGGTCTTGTATTTCTACCCAGCCGATTCATTCCCATCACCGCTGCAAATGATGTGGCTCCACAAGCAAAAATGAATAGAAGAGCAGATATTCCCATCCCAGTTTCATATCCTCCGACTCAGCTGCCTAGTTTTGTTACTTCACCAGAGCAAAGTGACAAGCAACTGATTGAGTTAAAAAAGCTTGCACCCACTGCTCAAGACAAAGGGCTACAATCTGGGTTTCAACCAACTGTCCCAACTGCAAAGGAGAGCCAGTCTGCTCCTCAGATGCTGCCTCTGACTGAATACTTGCAGAGTAGCACAGGACCTTCCTTTGGAGGGAAAGTTGTGCGGCATCAAGTTTTGGGTTCAGGATGTGACAATCAATCTGCCTCTGCTATGGCACAGATGGGGCATAATAAGGTTGATGGACAGCATGATTTCATGCTGGAATTTGAAGCCTCCCTAAGAAAAGGCCCTAATTTAAGCGTAAAGGCAAATGAACAATCAAAATCTGTGTCACTACCTGCACCTCCTGCTGATATTTTGCCAGGCAGTGAAACTGCTTGGATGGAGCTTGAAATTCAATAGCAACCTTCCAGTGATGACCTTAAGCTGAATCAACCAGTTCATTATGGAGTAAAAAGCCCTAGTTCTTTCATGGAAAAAAAGGCTTCTCCAAAAAATGTTGCACCTCCGGAGCCTGCTATGAAGATTATCAGTGGGGATGATAAATCCCATCTTAATGGTAGTTCTATAGGTCCTGCTGCTAGCTCTACTGAGGCAAACTCACTGTCAGCACCAATTGAAAGCTTTCCATCACTATTGTTTGAGAGAGAAGCTATTCCCTCAACACCAAAGCTTGCAGCTGAAGGATCTCCTCTTCAGAGAGTCTCCAAACCCCAGTCAGATGGTTCTTCTGGTGGTACAAATATTATGGAGGCAGGGGCAGACACTTCAGCAACAATTATCCTACCCGCAACTCTATTTGGGAGAGAAGCTATTCTTCCAGAATCCAAGACTGCTTCTGATGAACTTGTTCTTCATAGAATGACCACACCCCAGATCTGTAGTTCTCCTGGTGTTGCCAATAATGTGGACAGTAATATCAAGGATGTCATTCCACCTGCCGAATCTTAGATTATCTAGTGGCATTAAAAAATCTCAGCGGTGTAGGACATTTTCTTCTGAAACCATAGACAGGATAAAGCTGTGACAGATGGATGCTACACATGATGTCTAGAGTCAAGGAATAAATAGGCCTGGGCGATAATGCTCGACATTGCCATTATTTAGAGTGTTAAGCAGATCCTTAAATATCAGTTCAGAGGCTGGGCATGTATTTTCTGCTCTTAATGTCTTTTACCTTTTGATTTGGGATCGTTGTAGTAGAAATGGATGTAGACTTTGGTAATAATATTTTCTTGCAACCTTTTGGAGTAAATCAGTTGAAAGTAGTATATCTTAGTTATCAAATTTCCATCTTAAATTTGCTAGAAGAGGAAGGCCAAATCTGTTTCCCACAGAAATTTTAGGGCCTTCGCCCACAAGTTTAAGAGAACAGTTTGTTTAGCCCAAAACTAGTATAGCTTCTGCTGCTATAAAACTTAAAAATCTGCTACTTACCGTTTGTTTCTCGAGAAAACAGAGAACAGAAAATAAAAACCCTAGGAGCTCTATGCAACTGGTTTCAAAATTTATAGTACAAAATACAAGGTTGCAATAAACATGGACATCATATCTCAGTTACAGGAGCAAGTGAATCAAATAGCAGCACTTACTTTCAACACTTTTGGTACCCTTCAAAAAGATGCTCTTTCAGTCAGGCTCTCACAAAACTTCCCTGAACCTCCTCCAAATCCTACAGAAGATGCTGCCAATATCTCTGAGCAGCCATAACAGATGAGTGCTGCCCTTGTCAAAGTTGCTAAACAGATTAATTTTATTAAACCCTGTTGCTTAAAGATTTAAAATTTATAGAAATCCAGAAGATTGAGTCTTTATGATCTTCTCTTCATTCCAGCATCTGTTTTTTTTCTTAATTAGGGCTGATTCAGTGTTTTAAGCAGTGATTCTTTGTGGGTGATTTTTGTGGTGCCAGATGCTTGAAGGGTGGGGTTTTTTTATTTATTATTCTTCTATTTTAGTTTGTGTAAGGACAACCCTTGATGTCTGAATTTTTGTCGACATACTCGAACTTAGGTTGTCTGTTCAGGGTTATGTTTGGAATTTGAATTGGAAATTTTTTTTCCCTCTCACTTCAGTCCTTTATTAAGTACTGTCAACAAAACTGGGAAGTGGCCAAAGATCTTATCAGTGTTATTAGATTTTGGTTGAATCATTGGGGTATAATATCGTTTACGATGAACTTTAAAGTTCTGTGTGAAGTCTAAATTTTATGGCCATATGAAATTCTTTCTGGTGTTTGTTAGTGGAGATTTGTAGTACTAGGATGCTTTCTTTTACTAAAATTAATGAAGATTCTTTTGTTTGTGGAGTGAACACCTCAGGAACTGAAGCGAAAGCTGCCTTGTTGTGATTGCAAGAATCTCGAATAATCTATGAGTTTCTTTAAAATAAGAGTCTGACTCTTGCTTTGTCTAGCAATGTCAAGTTTGCTTTTGGGCTGCAGAGATTTTGATCTCAAGTTCTCTGCTGGTGGTTTTCTGTCCATCCTGCATGCACTGTAATAACTGGGTTGCTTTGTACAGAAACTTATTTCTGGTTGTTCTTTCTACAGTTTGATGTGTTGGTTGCAGCACTTCCTCTGTCTGAGTGAGGTGAGGAGGCCCAGCTGAAAAGGATTGCAGAACTCCAGGTTATTCTACATAAACTTCACCTGATTTACTCTTTTTACATCTAATATTATAGAATTGATGAATGATCTGTTTTTTCTGTGAACGCCAGGCTGAAGATGATGCTGTAGGCCAGGAACTGCACAGGCAACTGGAGGCAGCAGGTAAATTCGTCAACTTTTCAGCTTGTGTTTGATGTGCTGTATGTGCTTGGATACTCGATGTACACTTGTCCTGCTTTACAGTGAATGTTATAATTGCTGGGTAGTTAGAGGAGTGGCATCTTCCCCTGCAAAGCAAGGGAAGCACAGAAATCCAGATTTGGAATCCCACCCCTTGCTCCTCTAGTACCCATAACATTCTCAATTCCCTGTCAATATAAAAAACGAATTTAGTTATTTGGGAAGTGATTTAAATTATACTAATATGAAAGGAATAGGATATAACGAGTTTTGGCTGCTTTAGTTCAATACGTGCAGATATGGAAAGGAAAAGGATGTAGCAAGGTTTGGAACCATGGTCTCCATCTCATGTATGGGGACTGCTCTAGTTCGAAATGTGCAGATACAGCGACACGGTGAACATAACTGATGGAAACTAGAAACCATGGTGGAGCTTTAAAGACATAGATGACTGCTTGCGGCTGCCTGCCATGCAATTAGATTCATACAAGTATCTATTGATTGGTCATGTTATTTGCTTTTTCAAGTCCTTAAATTTGAAATGGGTTATTTTGGATCATTTACATGTCCTTGCCATATGTTTTCCTCCTTTTGTACTCATCACTAACAATCATGGTGGTTTCGGCGTTGCAGAGAGGGAGCTAAAACTGGTGCAAAAGTTGTGCAGTCAAGCTACTGATAATTGCTTGAACTTGAAGAAACCAGACTGAAGATTATGGTGCACACTTTTTTTCCTTCCTTCTTGTTTCCCCAAACTTTTTCCTGTTAAGAAGTTTCTAGGATATCGCTTGATGTACTACATACTCAAGGTATTAGTTGAATGTTAGGGTTCATAGTCCATGCTATATATATATACATGCTTATTTCGAAATTCTAATTGATGCTACAATATTTTTCATTTGCATGTATACCTCAACCCTTCAAAGTTCACCTGCCTCACTAGTGGCGTGTGGATCTGGTGTTATTATACTTCCAAGTCATGGATGAGATACAAAAATCGAGAGGAATTTCTCACTCACATTCATTGTGATTTTAATTAAATAAGATGTTAATGTGATCTTTTATTTTTGTTCAAGTTAATATTAGAAAGAAAAACTACACAACCTGAGTGATCTATCCATGAACAGAAGATGAAGTGGTGACAACAGTCAGCTCACTCTTCGACAGATAAACAATGGGATGAATGTTTTCATGTTATATACAACAAAACGATAATCACACCCCCTACCATAGGGTACCCCCAACAAGCAATACTGGCCTCGTCCAGCCCTTCATGGTTAAGTTGAGATAAGGAGCCCAGAAATGCAAAAAAATATTCATATAAATTTTTATTATGGTATATAATAATTAATTAAATATTTTTAAATATATAATTAAGACTAAACACAGACCGGATCGTACGGCCGAACAGACCTAACAGTATTGTTAAAAGAAAATTTAGAAGAAGGAGGTCTTGGTAAAGGTAAGAAAGATGAGGTTCATAATGCAACCTTAAAGTTACATTGAGGACCAAACAAAAAAAAGAAACTCATAAAGTGCGAACGTCCTTACAAGAACAAATTCCTTAATCTTTGCTTCCTCCGTCAAACAGTGTCATTGTCTTCCTTTGATTTTTCAACTGGGAGTCAAATGCTCCTGATCTCACTCTCCCTTTGAACTCTTCAGTCTTTCACTGCAAAATACCCCGGCATCAAATTCTGGTAAGAAGCATTGATTCTTGTTTTTTTCACGTTCTTTCTAATGTTACTGTAATTAAGGGCTTCTATGAGTGGACGGTACCCTAGTTTAAAACTGCTGTTTTAAGGATTCTTTGTCCTTGCACTGTCTAGCTTACTGTCCTTGCTAGATTATTAGACCCTTTGGAGATCAAATTCAGTGGAAAGTTTTGAGCTTTATGGTTTGTTGTATTTGTAGTAGTAACAAAGGTTAGTGCTTTTTTGCTGGGTTTGCTGGTTTTAGTGGGAGTTTGGGGAATTTGGTGAGATTTGGGAAACGGGTCATAATGGATTTGCATTTGAAGAATTTGTTTGGTAGATTTCAGGAGCAATTTGGTTCTGGTCCTGGGCTTGGTCCTGGATCAAGTACATGTCTAATGAAGGTAGAGGGAGTTTCTCCTAATTTCATTAAGTCTATTTATAAAGGTTCTGCTGCTCTTTATAGAACTGAACCGTGGAAAAGATTGCGTCCTTGGCATCTTTTTGGTATCCGGGTAGGGAAGGATTCGGATTGGTCCGGCAAGAAACAGCCTTTTCCTTGTGTTCAGTTCATAGGAGGTGATGGTGGGGATGTTGGGTTTTACATGTTTCGATCTGAAAGCGATGCTAAGAAGATGACTGGACCGAGAGAGACAATTCGTGTTCCAAATGTTGAGCTTTTGAGGGTCTCGTATGAACCTGAGAGGTTGATGTTTCCTTCAAATAAGAGAATGATCAAGTCTTTGTCATTGGAAGCATCGGGTACTGATAGGTTTCCTGTGATTGATGTTGCACGTTGTATGTCTTCTGGTGAGCTTCGGTTTAGGAATCCAACTCTTGAAGAGCTTAGGTTTGTGTATGCCTTCATGAGAGCTATTTCTCTTGTGCATCCACTACTCCAGGAAGATAAAGATGGTGCTCCAAAATGGTCAAGGATGATGTATTTTGAAACATTTATTGAGACTGTGGATGTTCAGTGGCCTCCAGAAATGGCCAAGGGTCATGACCTTGTTGCAGTTACTGTCTCCCATCCTCCTGGTCAGGCATATGAGGAAAAGGCTAGCTCAACGGCTAGCTCGACACCCACCAAGTATGCTGAACCACCAAGGGAGGAGGTCTTTGTTGATGTAAGAGTAAATTCAAATGGTGTCTTGAGGCAGTGTACATTGTGCGAGAAAGAAGTTCATGGAGACCAGTCTCAATGTTGTGCGCAGTGTCGCGCTGTGGTCTACTGCAGTTCTCTGTGCCAGAAGCAGCACTGGAAGGAAACACACAAGAGCATGTGTGGTCTTTACAAGGCTATGATGGAAAGAGAAGAAGAGCTGGCAATGAAAATCTTTTTGTTCCCATGTTCAGCTGACCAGCCTTGTAAATGGCTTGAGTCACTGGGTATCCATCAAAAAGGCATGTGGAGAAGGAAGTGTGGTTGCTATGCTCACTGCCCTCTTGGTCTCCTTCCTGTCAAAGGTGGGCTCTGGGACTCATGGGGTGGGCTGGATGATGAGGAGTACCCTAGAGATTCCCCTTTTCACAACCACGTAAGAGATGGAATACCAAGCCCAATCCTTCTTTCTGGTTGGTCAGAGTACTATAATCTTCGGTCGCTGCCATTATCAAGCCCTGTTGCTGACATTCTCTCTCACCCATTTACAGTTTATTACATATTAACTGCTCTTAATATTAGTTCGAAGAACCTGTTACTCAAAGGGAAAGAGGTGATTCTTCACTACCTTGGTCCTGAAGGGGAGTTAGATTGGATGCCTGCATTTGCAGAGATTGGCCATTTGCTGAATGGATCAGGAAATATACATATTGTAATGGTGGGACCGGAAGTTCCAACTAACTTGTCAGGCACAACTTCAGGAATAAGTAGTAGAGTGAGGGTGAATCTTGTGAGAGGTAATTATCAGGATGAAGCCACCTATCTTCCTTCTCCACATATCATTGTTGCATTGAACTGTGGATTGGAGAGCTATTCTGCTTGGGGAGGAGCACTTGAATTGATAAAATCTAGAGGTGTTCCAGCCTTCTTCACAGAGCAGTCTGAAATTTTATGTGCGAATGCAAAGCAGGTTCTTCGCGGAGCTGGATTACACATTACACATCCAGTGACACCAAATCCTTTTCGCTCTCCAGTCAAGACTCACTGTCTTTCAAACAATCTTCCTTCATATAGCAATGGTTTTGTGCTTGGGGTGAATACATGAAGAAGGAGCCATGCTTCTGTTGTCCATGGTGGTTGTCATTTACCTGATCATATTGCAGGTGTTGTGGTGATTGAAGCAACTTGATTTAACCATTTCAAAGAACATTTTGTATATTTTTAATTGTTTCATAATGTTTATCATTTAACTGTAATAAGCTGATTATCAGCTTGGTATGCCACTGTGATCTTATTTCTTGTTGCAATCCATAGTGGGCATCGACAATTCCTGGCCAGATATGGTTTCATTCAAAGTGTGTAAACGTTCAATCATAAGAAAATTGTTTTCCACGGTAACTAAGCCTGCGAACGGTACTAAAATATCCGTGTTTTCTTCCTCTCTTCGAAGATGACTTGCTGAGTGAAAACCATTTCCTTTCTCATAGCACCGTTGTCTACTATGTTTTATGTATGTAGACGGAAGGATGTTAGAGAATGCTGTGATTTTCCTGAAAGCTGTTATTTTCGGTAATGTTACCAGAGATTTTATAAGGATAATTTGACAGATCTTACATCTTCATAACCAGAAAACAATGGAGACAATTTTATAGCTGGCGGAGATTCGATAATGAAATGATGTAGGCCTGGTGTTGTCATAGCTGTAAGAGGACAGTATCCGGGGTCAGTGAAATGGGGAAACCTGTAAATTTCTTTGTTGAAATCTTGCATAGAAAACCTCTGTATGCGTTTGATTTGCAGTCTTGTTAGCATGTCTCTTGTCATACTCACATGCTTATTAAGAGCCCTTTGGTTTGGGCTTCAAGTTCTCTGGGTTCGAAAGAACATCATTGAATGCACGCTTAATGATTGAAAATTGGTGGCATCTCATATGTTTTTCCATTAAAAAACCAAAGTCAACCTTTTACCTTTTACCTTTTCCCTGAACCTTCACTCTGATCTCCAATATAACTTCCTGTTCTCTATTTCCTGCTGAAATAAAGTCTTGTCCTGTATTTCCGTACATATCAGGAACTGCTTTCCAGAAGTTGTATGACGAAGAGGAAAAGCTGCAACTGCAAATTATAGTGAAGAAAAAGCACTGCTGACTAGTCGAGAAACTTACTGAATAAAATTGAAGGTAAGTAAGCTATCTCAAAGTCATAGTAGAAAACGTTATGTCCATAACACCTATATTACAGATGTAGATGGATTCTCACAACTCCTATGTTAGAATACCTCCCTGGCTTGGACCATGTGACAGAGTTGACATCAACCATAGCATTTCAAGCACCTGAAGAAGATCTTCGTGAGAGGGCCATTATTTGGAGACTTGGTAGGTATGATTGTTTCCATCCCAGCAGATTTTCCCAAAATGGTGGGATCCGTAATGGGCCAGCCAACCACATGTGAGCTGGCTACAAGTTGTCAAAACTCAAACGCACCAGAAGCTCTAATTGGTACAAGACACAACTCTTTATTTTGCTGTATCTTGGAAAAGGGAAATACTTGTAACAACTTGACCGAAACAGTCATCTAAGGCAACTATCAACTTGCTAGTTTTTGTTTTTGTTTTTTTTCTTTAAATAAAAAAATTAACACGATATAAAAAAAGGCATATAACGTATTTTGAAAGCTATTTAGAGACGAGTCCTGTGAGACATCAACAGCTTGCATGTCACATGTGTTGCAAGCTTGCAAGCCAGTACTCCAATGGAATTAAAACCTTGGCCTCTATTTTTCATGCTCTTTCTTTCCTTATTTCCCTTTCCATTCTCTTCCTCTGACATCACCGTTGCCCACGCACCACTCTCTCCCCCCACCACAAAATATCTACATGGCCACCATGACCCCACCCCTTTTTTCTGATTTCATATGACATGTTAAATTATGTTTTTTTTTATATATATACATGGTGTTTTATCTGTTCTATTTTTTTCTCTGCGATAATTTCTTTTTTTTTTTTAAAAAAAAAAACTCATCTACTTGTTGCAACATTAACTATTAGTGGCAAAATTAGTCTATGCAGCTAGCACCGCATAGTTTGACCATCCACCTTCCTTCTGTTATAGGAGGAAACCAAACCGTCATGTAAAGTTCAGAAAGCCAATCAACTTGCAAACCTAACCTCATTGGCCCAGAAAGGCAGCAACTTGACCATTTGCTCTATAAAAACGCTAGCACAGCCAGTGCCTCCTCTTATCAAGTCACACCCCATCAATCAAATCCTGCCCCAAAGAGGTCTGATAAGTAATGGAGCTGTCCATCTATCATCAACCTTCACCATGGTACTATCTCCTTGCAAACCCAGCCCTCTTCTCCTATCTCCCCACCCCAGAAAACCATGTCAACTGGTCTGAAACCCCCGAGTCACACATCTATTCTGCTGACCTCCCTGGTACTTTGGACAACTTACTTTAGCTTCTTATGATGTCTCTTTTCATTTCTTGAAGTTTCTTGCATTTCTTTCAATTGTGTTTGAATTGGAATGAGATGTTGTCTTGGTTCTTATGGCAGGTGTGAGGAAAGAAGAGATAAAACTGGAGGTAGAGGATTCAAGGTCCCTCATAATTAGAACTGAGGCTATTAATGAATCAACTCAGCCTGCCAAGTCCTTCAGTAGAAAATTCAGGCTTCCTGGTGGGATTGATATTGAGGGAATATCAGCAGGATTTGAAGACGGTGTCTTGACAGTTACTGTACCGAGAGCTTTTAGGAGGAGGGGATTCTTTATTGACCCTGAAGATGTGCCTGAAAGGCTACAAATTCTTGCTAGGGCTGCTTGATTTTTTCCATCCTTAGATGCTTAATTAGGCACTAAAACCTATTGTTTTATGATTGAATGATTGATTGCTAGCACTAGTTATTGGGATAAGCTAGGCTTGCTATTGAGATTGGAAAAAATTGTGTAAAAACATTTATCAAGTAGCAGATGATGCTATTTTGCGTGATTAATTTTTAAAGTATGTTTTTTTAAAAAATATATTAATATAATATTTTATTATTTTTTAAAAATTATTTTTAATATTGTATCAAAATAATCTATAAACATAAAAAAAAATATTAATTTAAAGTAAAGAAAAAATTAAAATAGTTTTATTTTTTTAAAAAAAATTGCTTTTAAATTACTGGTAATATCTTGAGTCTTGGTTTCCTCAAGCAGCACACGCTTTGATTTCACTCTAGTTTCCTTTGCTTTCTTGCTCCATTGAGAGATGATACAGTTTTACTTGTTTTGCCTCAAATTGCCGAAGTGAAATCAAAATTCAAGGATCATGAATTTTTGTAACTGCATGACAAGTTCAACTCTTATTGGCTGTGAGCATTGCAAGTTCCTAACGACCGTTTGGGAACGCTAGTTCAACCCTTTTGGTTTGGAAACATGGATTGCTCCGCGGCCTATAACAGTTGAACATGGTTGCTCCGCTACCGCTCCAACTTCCTGAACAGGCACACAGGTTTTCTAACTGCAGCCTTGGTTCATGAATGGATTATCTAACCACCAAACTTGGCTGAAGCAGAAAAATGAACCTTGTCCTTATAGCCTACCAGAGGGCATCAATTTACTGAATATGTAGACATGGTGTTAAATAGGATCGCAGATATTTTTGCGGCCATAAGGAATCTGAATCTCTTGGTCCTCCAAAAAGATAATGTCATGTGCACAGCAATGGGACCATCATGCTCAACTTTCAACAACCTTCCTTTATCCCCAGCTGCATCCACAGATAATTAATTATTGATTATTTCCCTACCGCTATTTTTTTAAAAGGGGATTCATCTATATTGAATTAGTTTCATTTGTCTTGATATTTGTAAATATGATTCAAGTTTTGATTTTGCTGTGAACATAGTAATGTTTTAATTTTGAAATAAATACAGTGAAATTTCCATAGGTATGTGTCCATCTGTACATGTATTTTTTTATAAGAAAATAATTATTGCAATTTTCCAAGAATAAATCGAGATAATTAACATAGTTTTGCAACTTGTCTAGTGTGTTTGGTCAGTCGCAGCATTTCCATGGCATCCAACTATCCAAGAGGCACAAGCAGGAGGACAACGATGCTGTGCTGTAACTCCACCTTGTCCTCTGCCCTAAGAGTATGAAGGGAGGAAACAAACAGAACAACTTGCTCAAGAAAAGGGGAGAAAAATCATTACAGTGAAGACAAACAGCTTCATCTCAAATCTGCACACCTCTCAGTACACTATTTACTTCATCAAATCTCAACTCAACGACGCACAGATAAGGCATGACAACCGAAAGAAAGCCTAACAACATGGCCCTGGAACTGCTCCAAAATGTAACCATTTTCCATACCTCTGAAGGGTTCAACAGGCATAAGTTGTACCTGTGTCTTAACTACTCAAGTTAGCTATTTATCAATTTCAAGAGTTCAACAGCCTCGCATAATCTTCTTTCTATGTTCTCTCTCACAGCCGCACCGCGAGGTTTCCTGCACAAAGATGGGATGTATTGAACTTAGCTAACTTTTGCCTATTATGAATCATGATACAAGTGTTTTCTATAAAATTATTTTGGGATGTATTTTATCGCAAACCATATTTTAATAAAGCAGACGAGCTTGTATGAAATAAAATGTTCTAGCAACTAAAGTTCAGAAGAAATTTTCACAAGCCTAATAACCCATTTCGAGCGCTCTCCCCATTAACAAACCCGAATCTCTCTGTAACAGCTTCTTTACACACACAAACATCTTGGATTAGTTCCGGCCGGTGTGGGTTTGACAATATCAATCTATATCTTATTCATTATCGGTTGGGTAAATTAACTATCTAAAAATCCCTGCTCATTCGGGCCGGCTAAGGCCGGTATCCATCCGGGTTGACATTAAATTTTCATCCCTGCTACACATGTGCTAGTGTCAGCAACTATAGAATTATGAACAGACGATTAAGAAGAACTGCATGTAAACATACAATAATTCATGAGGTCAACTGTATTCATAATAATTGAGGTCGACTATTCAGCTGGTTCAAGTTGGGACTCTGGGAGCTCGAAATGCATTTATTTGATGACATCTCATGCCATCTATTTAAAATACTTTTCTTCAATAATTGTATTTATTTGATCATGATTACTCATAGCTATTTTTCTCCCTTATGTGGTTGTCGTCATATTTCTCAAGCCAACTATTTTTCTTTCAAGATTTTGATCTTCAAGTGGCTTTCGTATTTGGCCAAAACTTCATTTGGTTGCCTCTATCCAATAAAATTTTAATTTAGAGTTTTGGTATGGTAACTCTATTCAATAAAATTTTGACGTCTTTCTTTATAATACTTAATCTTTCTTGTGTTATTTCCGAGTGCGTGATCTAGAATCCTAAAACTATATCCTTGGGTCAAAGGTCAACAATGAATAGCACATAAGCTTACAGAACTAGAACATGCCATAATCGCTTTTATCAAAATTCTAATTTCAATTTCTCAAATCCATAATTTACTCCACAATACGAATTAATTTTCGGAACTCTTTGGTTTAGGTGATTAAAATGGTTAATTTGATCCCAATTTAAGTAGATAATTTGATTTGATAAATTATTACAGGAAAAGTTCACCTGTATGAAAAAACTTTCCTTTGATAAACTGATGCTAATTAATTTTTTAAGGAAGTGGATATTGGGGTCATCTCAGAATATTCCTGCTGTTGAATGTGTCAATACAAGATATGCCTGCCATATTTTAGGGGCCAAGGCTCTTCCATGGTTAATTAGCACTAAAACTAGTGCTAGGTTATAACAAATGTACTCTCAACAAGCCCAACAGCAAAATACTCCTAAGATTAGCTGATACGTTGTAAATTGTTTTTCTTTGGTTTGACGTTATGTGGACGGATTTAATTTTATGCATCGCCGGTCATTCCGATGATACTTTACTTGCTGCTTTATGTAACCTTTCAGGATTTGATAGGGATATTTTAAATTCTATTCAGCTATATGCCTTCATCAGGATTTTATGACATTTTTCTTTCATATAACTTTCAAATACTTTAGAATTGTGTTACTGTTAGATCAGCTGCTCATTGAATATCCCACCTGCCTCATAGCAACCCTTGAAGGGTTTGCCAGTTACCGAAGATTCAAATTGATTCTTATTCTTATGTTTTGGTACTGCTCGGATAATTAAATGATATGCATGAACAACAAGAAAAATGTAAGAATGCAGATGATGTAGTTAAGAATAAGAGACAAGTTCAGAGTTCCTATAAGAAGAAGTACTACTAATTTGTTTTTGGAAAATATCTCAGGTTTAGTTACACTAGCTAGCACAGATAGTAGTAACTATGAGTCCAACAATCTTTTTCTCTATGCTTTTGTTCCTTCTCCCTCTCTACCTTCTCCTGATCGCCTGCAGGAAAAGTTCAAAAAAGCTACCACCAGGTTCTTTGGGTTTCCCCATCATTGGCCAAACTTTCAGCTTCCTAAGTGCCATGAGGAAAAATAGAGCAGAAGAATGGCTTCAGGATAAGAAAAGAAAATATGGCCCCATTTCGAAAATGAGTCTTTTGGGGACTCCAACAGTATTCGTTTGCGGTCAGGCTGCAAACAAGTTCATCTACACCTGTGATGATAGCATACTTGCCAATCAGCAACCATCGTCTATAAGAAGGCTTTGCGGCGAGAGGAATATCCTAGAATTGAGTGGCCACGAGCACAAGCGTGTTAGAGGAGCTCTTGTATCGATTTTAAAGCCTGAAGTGTTGAAGCAATATGTTGGTAAGATGGATGAAGAAGTCAGAAAGCATTTCAAGATTCATTGGCATGGAAAGAAGAAGGTTTTGGTAGGTCAATTTTATCAAACGACAAAATACTTGCACTACATAAAAATGATAAGTGCTTACTACGGTAAATGTCCTAATTTTCATTGTTGACCTCTACAGGTTGAAAATCACAGGCGAAGCAATGAAAACTGTGTACTCTTGCATTTCTTTATGTCTTATATATCTCTTATTTCTCTTTACAACGTAGGCAATGCCATTGATGAAGACTCTTACCTTCAACGTTATGAGCTCACTGATATTCGGAATAGAGCAAAGTGCAAAAAGAGAGATACTTGTAGAGCTCTTCCAACAACTGCTGAAGGGTGTTCTTTCTGTACCAATCAATTTTCCCTTCACTTGCTTCAACCGTAGCCTCCAAGCTAGAGAAAAAATCAGAACGATTGTCATGGATCTGATTCATGAAAAGAGGGCTGCAATGGAGGATCAAATCACCTCTCCACAACAAGATCTTATCACCACACTGCTTAGTCTCAGAAATGCGGACTTTTCAGCAGCATTATCTGATGAGGAAATAGTAGATAATGTTATCCTTATAATGATAGCTGGATATGACACAACGTCCATCCTCCTCAGTTTCTTGATCAATCTTTTAGCCAATAATCCATCTGTTTATGCCAGCGTTCTTCAAGGTACGCAACTAAATTGATTCAATAAAGACCAAATATTATTGAACAAATTCAAAGCAGTTACTGAAATTTGAGACTACAGAACAAGAGGAGATTGCCAGGAGTAAGGTCTCAGAGGACCTTTTGACATGGGATGATCTCCAGAGAATGAGATACACATGGAGAGTAGCGACGGAGACTCTAAGGATGACCCCTCCAGTGCTTTCCTTCTTCAGGAAGGTCCTAAAAGATTTTGAATATGAAGGATACCTAATTCCCAAAGGATGGCAGGTATGGTTCAAGACTCTGCGTGTTTCCCTTGTCATTTTAACTTACTCACCAGGGCTACAAGATAACATGTATTCTGCTAAGTTTTGACTCAGGTAATCTGGGCAGCCTGCATGACACACATGGATGAGTGTCTCTTCCCAAATCCATCAGGTTTTGATCCGGGACATTTTGACAAACAGGCACCAGTTCCTCCATATAGTTTTGTGGCGTTCGGAGGCGGAGCTAGAATATGTCCTGGATATGAATTTGCAAGACTTGAAACTCTGATAACAATACATTACCTAGTGAACAGGTTTACATGGAAGTTATGTCACCCAAACGTTTCTTTTTCAAGGGATCCATTTCCAATTTTCAAGGATGGACTGGAGATAGAATTGAGCCAAAGATCCCAAGTCAACTGAATGCAAACTCCTACATCTATTCCAATGGAAGTTAAAACAGATGCTCTATATGATACTATTCCATTACAATATAACTGTTGAAATAAAATTCCTGCTAGTTGTAATTGTTGGTGGAAAGACCACTGGTGGTGGCTTTAAATACTTAGAGGAGATAAAACATTCTGTTTTTATTTCAAAAATATCACGAAGATTACAAGCTCTCAAACTCACTCACTCTTTCTCTCTTGTATTTTCCACACACATTGCAATGCTCTCTTGATACTTATTTATAGGCATGAACAGTAGGACAAAAGAAAAAAATAAAAAACATGCAGAACATATTCCACCAGCTCATCTTTCCACTTTTTGTTAAAGTAGATGAGTTATTCCACTTTGTTGCTTTAATGGAGTGGGACTACCTCACATGGTAATGTTCTAACAGCTGGACCTTATGATTGAGTTTACAGCAACAAATTCCCCCCTTTAAACTCAATCGAGTGATGTCATTCCAAGCATGAACTTCAATCTGATAAATGTCTCTCCTTTCAATGGTTTTGTAAAGATATCTGCAACTTGATCAGTTGTTTTGCAAGATATCAGTTCAACTTCTTTGTTCTTCACATGCTCTCGGATAAAGTGATGACGTGTATTGATGTGTTTACTTCTTTCATGATACACTGGGTTCTTTGCTTATGCAATCGCTAATCGATTATCAATATAAATTTCTGTAGGATTTTCTTGTGGAAATCCCAAATACTTCAACATATTTCTTAACCATATTGAATGAGATAAAGCTGAGTTGGCAGCAACATACTCAGCTTCACAACTTGATAACGTTATTATTGATTGCTTCTTGGATATCCATATGAAAGATGTATCTCCCATGAAAAAGAAAAATCATGTTGTGTTTTTTCTTTCATCTAGATCTTTACCCCAATCATTATCCGAGTAGCCAACAAGACTGAAGGTATTACTTGAAGTGTAAAACATACCTTCATTTATCGTTCCTTTGATGTAACGAAGAATTCTCTTGGCTGTATTCAAGTGAGACTGATCTGGTGTCTCCATATATCTACTGATAAGTCCAACTCCATAAAGTATATCTGGTCTGGTACATTTCAAGTACCTCAAGCTTTCTATTAAGCTTTTAAAGTAGGTTGGATCAACATTTTCAACTTTACTCTTCCTCACTTCCACTCCATTCTTAACTGGAGTTGATACTGGATTGCAGCTTTCCATTTTAAACCTTTCATGAATATTTTTAACGTAGCTGCTTTGAGATACAAAAATCCCTTCTTCTTTCTGCATTACTTCCAGACCAAGAAAGTGTGCCATTAAACCAATGTATGTCATCTCAAATTGTTGTACCATGCTATTCTTGAAGTTTTCAAACATGGTAGGATTGTTGCTGGTGAATATTAAATCATCAACATATAGGTACACAAATAATGTGCTTCCATCAGCTTCTTTCTTCACATACATCACGTGTTCATATGGACATTTCTCAAATCCATTCTCTTGAAAATACCTGTCAATTCTGGTATTCCAAGCACGCGGAGCTTACTTCAAACCATAGAGAGCTTTCTTCAACTTGTATATTTTGCCTTCATTTCCAGCTTCAATGTATCCAAGTGGTTGTTCAACATAGATCTTTTCTTCTAAAAAACCATTCAGAAATGCTGACTTCACGTCGAGTTGATAGATCTTCCATCTATGTTATGCAGCTAGTGAGATCATCAATCTGATTGTCTCTAGACAGGCTACTAGAGCAAATACTTCTCCATAGTCAATTCATTCTCTCTGTTTGTAGCATTTTATCACTAATCTTGCTTTGTATCTTTGTACTTTGCCTTTTGCATTCTTCTTCATCTTATAGACCCATTTGACATCTATTGCTTTCTTGTTTTCTGGTAGATTAGTCAGCTTCCAGGTATCATTCTTCTCAATGGCATGCATTTCTTCACTATCTGCGAAGAAATAAAATAAAGTTGTATCTTTTATGACTTGAGTGGCATCGTATAATTCTTCTAGATTTCTCATCTTTCTTGGTTCTTCTGATGAAGATGTTGATGTTGATGATGGTACTGGTGTTGATGTGCCTCTTCTATTGAACACAGGAAATCTGTGTACTGGACTTTACAGCTCATCTGCTGGTAACATCAGACTTTCTGCAAGTATTGTTGGTACTTCCACTTTGTTTTCAAGGATCAAATCAGTGCTGATCCATTTGACTGCTTCTTGATCATCATTCCATTGCTAAGTTTTATCTTCTTTAAAGATAACATCTTTACTCATAATTACTTTCTTTGTGATGAGATTATACAGCTTGTATCCCATCCTTCTATCACCATATCCGACAAAGATGCATTTCTCGCTTTTATCATCGAGTTTGGTCCTTCTTGCATC
>Ga0325414_1002112_pt1 | contig 19854 bp, 8 predicted proteins | sample PopdelMetagenome_8_FD_206183 | JGI IMG/M metagenome (GOLD analysis project Ga0325414, IMG submission 206183) | Populus deltoides microbial communities from Bellville, Georgia, United States - Leaf-PdKOR-R3 | ecosystem: Host-associated > Plants > Phyllosphere > Phylloplane/Leaf | place: USA... | reverse complement strand
TTTATTTTATTTATTTTTAGATCCATAGGTTTGGGAAGGAGAGATAGAAAGAATTACCAAAAAAAATAAAAAAAAAGGGAGAAAGTCATTGATTGTTCATATTTTAGCAATAAAAAAACTCATTCTTAGTGTTAATAAGTTCCTTTTAATGAGGGGAACTTTATTAAATGTCTCTTTGACTTGATTTTGTGTTTTTGAATTAATTTAGGGGTGTCATAGATTGAGATATTAGTTTATAGAGGTTCTAAAAGTGTTTGTTAAGTTTTTTTTAACTACAAATTGGTTGAAAATGATATTTTAGCATAAAATACCCCTACATGGACTTTACAACAATTATTTGATTGCCGAATTCAGGGTCAAAACACGATGCATCATTTGTGATATTTTTATTAAAAGATTAAAGGGTCATTCACCATTTAATATAAAAGGAAAAAAAAGAAGGTTTGATGCGTGAGCCAGATGTGTAGACCTACATATCTGACCTATTTTATTTATTTTTATCTTTTTTCTGGATTTTAAATTTCAATCCATTCAAATAGATTATTTAGAAGTTAATTTGACAATGTTTTTATTAGATAACATTCAATTTTCAATTTTTTTATAAGATTATAACTATTATTTGTTAAATTAACAAATTTTTTTTTTTTTTGCACAACCATTCATAATGTTTTTTTATTTTAATTTTATTAGAACGCTAATTGTTTTGGGTATTGTTTGAATAAATACAATTTGGTTTTCTTTTTATTTTCAAAATAGGCTATAACATTAATTTTGATAACATTAATGGACACTATATTTTTGCACCCTTTTAAGATGGTTTTTTTATATAGTTTTTATATATTCTTTCTTGTGCATGCCAATTTTTATTGTTATATAATTCAATAAAAAATTCCAAAAAAATAATTTATTAAACCTGCTTAAGCTCATCACTAAAGTTACAAATTTGTCAAGTTGACTTGAGTTGATTTGAGTCGATCCAAAATATTATCATTTTAATAAATTAAAAAAAAAGTTAAAAAAGATATCATCTTAAATTCTTTTTTATTAAAATTAAATTGAGTTTAACAAGGTTATATCAGGTTAGCTTCTATTCAGTTCAATTTGAAACTCGAGCCAAGTAAAGACTTGAGTAAAGAGGTCTCTATGTTAGCTGTTAGTTTGGGTCGAGTTTGATGACACTCTCAAAAAATTATCCACGACGATACAAAAAATGTATTGTTCTTATATTTTTAAAGCATCCATGTCAAAATCGACAAATTTTCTCTAAAAGCAAAAATTCTTGCAAAAAGAGACCAAGTAAAAAAATAGAATATAGTGATGAGATAAAAGAGTTTCGGTTTGAAGGATGCCTTTCTAACTCTTATTTCAAACCGTCCATATTTTTTTAAATATTTTGCTAATGGATTTTATATTTTTATTAAATGATAGAACAAAAGAGTTATATTGCTTCGTAGAAAAAAAATAGAGATTATACTTTGTAAATCATTTTGTTTCAAATATCTTAATTGTTATATAATTAAATATTTCTTTTTATAAAAAAACTCGATAAATATCTTAATTTAAATATATCTCGTAGCTTCTTAATTTAATCTATAATTATTTTTAATGATTTTTTTAATATTTACACCAACACATAAAATTTCTAACTTGCGATTATAAAATACATTAAATGATTACACTTTTTTAAATATGTTATGCAGTGCGGGACAATGCATTAGTTATACAATAATTATATGTGACATTGAAATTTTAGTGCATCCAATGAGCTGCATCAAACTTGTCATTAAATCCAACCCACATATCGCTAGGCCAAGGCCCACATAGAAAAGTCAACAGAAAACAAAATGGTGTCATTGGGTAACCATAAATATCGGCTGTGGACACAAAATTACATACACATCAAACAACACAAATATCGCTCTTTTTTTTCTTTGTAAACAACAACAACACAAAACGAAACATATTGTACATGATAAAAAAAAAAGCCCGGAAATGAAATGCTATTGTTGATCATTTGGAAAATAATAGAATTAAAGATTATGAATATTTGAATTATGATTTCTTAGATAAAAATGTGCTAGTAGTAGAAAAAAAAAAAGAACTAGACTGGTGGACAATATATTTTGTTAGAGCAATAACTATACATGGCATGTTAAATTCTAGAAATTGTAATTAGATTTCATCTAGTACCTCTCATGTTGCATCTTTAGGAAAAGAGTTCAACCATTAAATTAATCCCACCATTACAGCCTTATTATCTTTCTTTATAAGCTTCCTATCTAATATGGCCACTGGACAAACCTTGATCCTTTTTGACAATGTAGACGAGACTATGTTTGTATCTCCAACCTTCTTTTTCAATAACAAAACATGGAAAATAGGATGTATTGTACTGCCCCTTGGTAACTTGATCTTATAAGCCAAAGCTACAATCTTTTCCATAACTTGATAAGGGCCACTATACCTAGGATTTAGCTTGAAATTCTTCCTAAACATGACATTACAATGCCTGTAAGGTTGTAACTTCAAGAAAACCCAATATCCTCTTGAAAATTCTCTTTTAGACCTCTTTTTATTTGTCACTTGTTTCATCATATTCCTTGCACCCTTTAAATTATCCTTTTATTAGTTAATCCATGTTAATCATTCTCTGTATCAATTCTTCTACAACAGCAACTTGAGTAGCCTCAATGAGTACCATTCTCTTTGCTGGAGGTTCATAGCCATATAAGGCTTGAAATGGTGTCGTATTAATAGCTAAATGAAAGCTACTGTTATACCACCATTATGTTGAAGATAGCCATTGATTCCACTTCTTTATATGGTGCATGAATGCACCTTAAGTATATATCAAGGCATTGATTCACCCTCTCAGTCTGACTATCAGTTTAAGGGTGGTAAGAGGTACTTAGTAGTAGCTTTACTCCCAATTTCTTAAACAATTATTTTCAAAAAAGACTTGTAAAGATCTTATTCTTGTCAGTTAGTATGGTGATAGGTAATTCATGGAACTTATAAATGTTGTCCAGCAATATCTTAAATTATGAAGGGATGTGCCAATGCAATAAAGTGCCCATACTTAGTAAACATATCTATAATGACTATAATTGTATCTTTCCCTTCTGATCTTGGTAAACCCTTTATGAAATTTCTTGTACTAGTAGAGGTTGCAACAATCCTGCCAGATACCTCTTAGAACTAGTAAAGGTTGCAACAACCCAAGATAGACAACCCTTTTAGCTTTAGCTTGTTTGCAAACATCACATTGTTGAACTATCTTTGCACTAGTTTCTTCATAGTTGGCCAATAAAAATGAGTTTTGAGTCTTCTATAAGTATTTTGAATTCCAGCATGACCTCCAATGGAAGAATCTCATATGCAGACTTGATGGTTTTCTTCCTTAATAATCATGTAACCCTTATTGCAATTCTTTTTTTGTACTTGAAAACTTCTTCTTCATATATAAAGTTAGGATGTTATGTAGCATCAACCAATTTATTAGTGACGATATTTTGTAGAGTGGTATCATTTTTATTAGAGTTATATATCTGCTCATACTAGGATGGTATCACCTTAGTTATGGTCGCGAAGCTACCCTTTTCTTGACTTTCCTCCTGCAGCTTGCTTGTCACATAACTATCTCTTCTAGATTATGCATTTGCCACTATGTTCTCCTTGCCTTTCCTATATAAGATTCGATAATTCTATTCGAACAATTTAGTTAGACCTTTCTTCTGAATAGTGGTGTGAATCTTTTGATCTAACAAGTATTTAAGACTTTCATGATCAATTTGAATAACAAAATGTTCTTGTTCTAAATAGTGCTTTCATTTGTCAACTACCATCAAAATAACAAGATACTCCTTCTTATAGATAGATAATACCAAGTGTCTAACTCTAAAAGCCTTGCTTATGAATTCTAAAGATCTTCCTTCTTGGTTGAGCACTGCTCCAATTCCAGTAGCACATGCATCAGTTTCTAATACAAACTACTTAATGAAGTCTAGTAAAGCAAGGATTAGAGCCTTACATAAAGCCCTTTTTAAATTGTGGAAAGCTTCCAACGCACCTCCATGCCAAATAAAGTTATTCTTCTTAAACAGATTTATTAGAGGCTTACTAATAACACCAAACCTTCTAATGGATTTTTTATAGTAACCTAATAAGCCAAGAAATCCCCTTAATTCTTTAATAGACTTGGGAGTTGGCCAATTATATACTGCTTTAGTCTTTTTAAGGTCAGTTGCCACTCCTTTAGCTGAGATTATATGTTCCAAATACTCCAATTGTGGCTCACCAAAGATATACTTAGATCTATTTACAAACAACTGGTTAGTTTTAAGAGTTTCTAGAACCTACTTCAAGTGAGTTACATGTGCTTCCAAAAGAAAAGCTATAAATAAGAATATTATCAAAGAATACCATAACAAATTTTCTCAAGAAAAGCTCCAAGATGTCATTCATTAATGCTTGAAAAGTGGCAAGGGAATTTGTGAGGCCAAAGGGCATTACCTTGAATTCACAATGCCCTTGGTGAGTGCGAGATGTTGTTTTTTCCACATCTTCTTCATGCATGAGAACTTGATGATAATCAAACCTTAAATTCAGTTTTGAGAAGAAGCTAGATCTTTGTAATTCATCCAATAAGTCATCTATCAGAGGAATGAGAAACTTATTTTTTATAGTGATTTTATTCAACTGTCTAAAGTCCACACAAAAATGCCATGTTTTATCTTTTTTCTTTACTAGTATTACAGGTGAAGCAAAAAAAGGTTTACACTTGGTTGAATTATGCTACTGTTCAACATCTCTTTAACCATCCTTTCAATCTCTCTTTTTTGGAAGAATGAGCTTTTATATGGTCTGTAATTGACAAGTTGAGCTCCTGGTTTTAATGGAATTTTGTAATCAAACTTCCTAGTAGGTGGAAGTCCTATCGATTCCTCAAATACAGTTGTATAATCTGTCAACAGTCCTTCTATTTCTGCATTAACAAGTGTAGTATGTGGTTCTTCTTTTATTCGTGTAATGCAGTGGTCAACCTTGCGCATAGGTGGTAAGCACGAAGGTTATTGGAACATGTCTTTGTACTCCTCTATTACTTGTTGTATGTCATTAATGCCATAGTCTGTATTCTGTAATTTGTCTTATATGGTTGAAAGAAAGCATACTGCAAATAACATTTATTCCTTTCAACAATCTTTTTAGACTTCTATTAAAATAGCATCTTGAATAGATTGCTCACCCAATCCTTGCAACCTTTAGGCTTGATTATTCTAGATGAAATCTTAACCAATCACAAATCAGTGAACCTAACAATTCTAACCATTGGATGCCCAACACTAGATCAAGTCCTGATAAGGGTAGAGAGAAGAGGGTGAGATAAAATTTAATGCCTTATAAATTCACTGATACCTTATCAAATTATCCTTGACATTGTTGCTTTTAGCCATTAGCAACTTGAACAATGAATGGTTTTATTGGTACCACTAGTAAATGCAGCATGTTTGCTAAGCGATCACTGATGAAGTTGTGTGTGGATCCATTGTCTATCAACACGATCACCTTGTGAGAGCCCATATTTGCTGTCATTCGTATTATTCTTGGGGTGGTCTAACCTGTTAATGCATGTAGGGTGATTTCAAGTTCCACTTCTGGTTCTTTCACCTCCCATGTATCTTCCCCTTATTCAAACCCCTTTGTTTGTTGATAAGTAATGTCCTTATAGGTCATATTACCAGCATTTACGTAACCTTCCATGAGTAATAATAACTGAGGTTGTTAATATTTATGGCCAGCCGTAAATCATTCATTACAGTTGAAACAGAGGCTTTGCACTCTTCTCCTCTGCATCTCCTCTCATGATAAATGTTTGAGTGGAGTAGTCAGGGTAACAGGAGTTATATAATTAGGTTGTGAAAGAGCTAGAGGAGTTCTTGGAGGTGGTAGTCATATGAATCACCGTTGTTGTGTAAGCTGCTCGTATCTCATCCTTGCTAAATTAATGACCTCCTTGAGGGATTGCGGTTTAAACATCTGAATCCCTTCATAAATCTCTGCTTTCAAACCACCTATGAATGTTCCCATTAGGGGTGTTCAAAAAAACTAAAAAACCGATTAAACCGAGAAAACCGGAAAAAAACTGAAAAAACCGAACTGTGAAAAAAATCGATTAAAATTATGAAAAAACCAACCGGTTCGGTTCGGTTTTGGTTTTTTAAGCCTGGAACCGGAAAAACCAAAAAAAAACCGAGCCAAACCGAAAAAACCGAGCCAAACCGGTTTGAACCAGTTTTTGCTCTAAAAAACCAAACCGAACCGAACCGAAACCGGTCGGTTTGAGTCAGTTTTGTTTTTTTTTTTTAAATTCAGTTTGGTTACTTTTTTTGATAAAAACCGAACTGAAAATGAACACCCCTAGTTCCCACCGATGCTTTTTGTGTCCAGCTATGTACCTTATTGTCAAGCTTCTCAAACTCCCCTTTGATAATCCCTCAATGTCCTCAACTACCTGATTTTTTAGAGAGCTTCATTAAAATCTTCACAACCTCGTGGTTCGAAGTGAGCCCATAATTCTTCTTGAAATCTTTCCCATGAAATCACTTGCCCTTCTACCTGTAATACCCTTTGAAGCCACTGCCTCCACTTGTTGGCCTCCCCTTCCAGGTGGTAAGTGATTAGTACTTAAAAGTACATTTTTATCAAGGTTTTATATCATCATTTTGCACTTAAAGTATCAATAACTCCTTAACTAGAGCATGTTTTATAAATATCATGTCTAATAATATAAGATACCTTTAATTTATGGTAAATGTTCATCTTAAATGCAGGCCTGTCATATAAATCAAAGGATTGATTGATGAGTTCAACTACTGAAATTGAGATGACAAAGAGGGGGTTAAGCTTAGAAAAGAGATGTTAGTTCAGTCCAAACTGGAACACTGTTGAGTCATTGGATCATATCTGGAGCTGTAGATCTTGGATTTCAATTTGGTTTATATGGCTAGAAAGCTAAGATATAGGCCTAAAACATTCATGGGAATGCAAGACTCAATTCTGCTGTTTTCAAGTCCAAATTGTAGCAACAACGGAAAAGTCCGAATCTATCCAACAGGCTAGACATTGTTCAGTGTTCAACCCATATCTCGAGTTCTAGAAGTCCAAATGCACCGATTCTTTTTTTGTTGGAAAGCTGAGACAATTTCCTAGAACTTTCATAGAGTCTGTTCAAATTCTAACGTTATCAATGATGTTTTGTTCAGACAAGAAGATAAGGATTGTCACCAAGTCAAGATGTGGCCACCCACTCAACAATTAGTCATCAAATCAATAGTTCTAAATTTTGGCCTATAAAAAGAGGCATTTGCCATGCATGTAGGCATCTTGGTTTTCAGATCAAGATCATGTTCTTGCTCTCTATCTATATTTTTGTAATGCTTAAGTTTTGTTTATATTAATCTCTTGTTTATGCTTTTCATTTCCTTTCCTTTACTTAGTTAACTTATATCTTATTTATGTTCTTATCTTGTTTATTTATGTTTCTCTTCTTCATTATGTTTAGCTAAGTTTATTATGTCAAGATGAAGATGTTACACTAATGGTGTAAGAATAAGTATAGTATAAACTCAACATGGACTTTAATGTTTGATACTAACATGTTTTGTATTTGTTATCTTGTTCACTCTTAATACTTTGCTTGTTAAATGGTTAATTTAGATTTATGCTGTATAACCTTGGTACAACAAATAGTTGACACTTTCATAGCCCAAACCGTACGGTATAACCAACACCTGTGATATAAAAAGAACTTGATTTGTTGTTAACATAAGTTATAATCATGAATACCTGACAATATTTACAAGCATTAGCATTATTCGAATAAGATAACTAATGTAATCATGTTAACAATTTATAATCCGATTGGAACCTCCTTTGTGTGTAGTTTCCAGTTGAGTAATAAGAGTTTATACTATACTTGTTTGAAATACCATTAGTGGATTCTCTAACCTTGACAATTGTTTTTATCATTATTTAATCCTTATATCAATATCACATCTCAAAGCTCTCTTCAACTTATTATTATTATTATTATTATTATTATTATTATTATTTTATATAGTTAATCTCCCTATGGTTCGACCTCGGTCTTACCAGGTTATTTATTACTTCGACACTCCTACACTTGGAAAAAGACATCAATTTTTTGGTCGTGTCAGTAAATAATCATGGGACATTTTGGTTTTCAACTGTGCCCAAGTATTCAAAGAATTGTTCCACACGGTTGAACCATTCGGTTGGGTCATCCCCTACAAATCGTGGAAAGTCCAGTTTTGCTATTTTGGAGATGATTTGTTGGCCCCCATTGCTACTTTTTCTATGATGGTTGTCGTGGTTGGGATTCCCTTGATTTGCGATCAACATATTTGAAAGTCAATTGAGAGTTTCCTCTAAATGGTGGAGTTTATTGTTCATTCCAAGCTCTATTCGTTGAAAGACCATCTTGAACTACCCCGAGTCCAGATAGTGTTTAATACGCTCTTTGTTGGTTCCCATTACTAAGCCAACTTTAATACCAACGATAGGTCCCAACACAAATAATATAAAGGTTCTTTTCGGGTGAAAACTATACCACAATGTTTAATTGAAAATACTCTGTTTCTAATGAAAACATTGGTTGTTTAAAGAGCCAAAATCAAGACAAATAAAACTGAAAAACAAGGGAACTTTAAACGACTAACAAAATGGAATTACACAACATTAATTAGAATATAACTGATGGTAATAAATGGTGTAAAACTCTCAACAAATCCTTCCACTTCTGCACGATAAGCCACGTCCCCTTCTTCTCATGCTTAATGGCTTCTTCTGTTACTTTTATTGTATGCATCTGTTACGTACTTTTATTGCATGCATTCACTCACGTCCAGCTCATCCTAAATATTTAGGATTCAATTTATAGCCCCTCTTCAAATGACGTGGTCTCTCAGATTGATATTGTGGCTTAACACTCTATTAGTGATTGTTCCTCCTATATTAATGGGTTATTCATAGTCGCTTTGTTTTTACGATTATGGTATTCTATAGTACAGTAATAATCTTTGATGAGTTTTATCCATCTTTGATGAGTTTTATCCATCTCTTTTGTCTTATATTTAACTCTTTTTGCGACATCAGGACAAATATCATAGAGGTAACATCTCCATACCCTCAGGGCAAATATCATAGAGGACTTGGGACTCGTAGAGGTAACATCTCCATACCTTCAGGGCAAATATCATAGCTACCAATTCTAGGTCGTGTACTAGGTAATTTACCTCATGTGTCTTCAAAATCCTTGATGCATAAGCAATTACTTTTCCATGTTGCATCAAACACTTCCAAGTCCCTTCCTTTTGGCATCACTATAAACCATAAAGCTCCCGATTCCTAATGGGAGTGTCAAACAAAGGCAATAGTAAGTCTTTTCTTCAGTTCTTCAAAGCTTTCATCGCACTCATTCGACCATTCTCATTTCATATCCTTTCTAGTTAAGGCGTATTAAAGGAGTTGCTATCAATGAAAACCCCTCAATAAATCTCCTGTAATACCCCGCATGGCCTAGAAAGCTATGTATTTTAGTTACCGTCGGTCTTTCTCATTTCAAGACTGCTTCAATTTTCTGAGGGTTTACAAGGATAACCTCTGCTAAAATGACATGTCATAGAAAATTTATCTTTTCCAGCCAGAAGTCACATTTATTCAATTTAGCATATAGTTGATGACTCCTCAAAGTCAGTAATACTTGCCTCTACTATTATTCATGTTCTTTAAATGAATTTTAATAGACCAAAATATCATCTATAAATATTACAACAAATTTGTCAAGGTATGGCTAAAAAAGTCGATTCATTAGATCTATGAAAAGTGTTGGGCCATTCATTAATCCAAACATAACACTAAAATTTGTAGTGCCTGTATTGAGTTCTAAAAGTAGTCTTCAACACATCTTGTTCTTTAATCTGGATCTAGTAATACCCTGACCTTAGCTGGGAAGAATCATCAAGTATGTTTGATTCTAGTCAAAGACAATGGGGGCATGATACTGAATAGAAATATAACTAGATGATTGACTTGCACTACGCTACAAGTCAAGTCAAATTTTTCTTGAACGTAAAAAAAATATTCAAATGTTGCTAATTTTTTTTCTAGAGGAAAAAAAATTAAATCATGTGAGGGTTTACCTAATGTAACTTGATTGACTTTATTAGTTAAAAAACAACATATACAACCTGTGAAAACAAATTTTGACTAAACAAAATTTCAAGATGATATTTTTTCTTAATATTAAAATAACAACATATTGGATTGACCTTGGACAACTCTGGTTAACGTGTCAAATTCATGACTTGGGTTATGACACTATTATAATTCTATAGAAAGCAAATCAAAATAAATTATTAAGTTTAATTCTCAATCAACTCAATATTAAAGGATGAAATTGAAAAAAAAAACCTAAAAAATAACTCGAGTTAACATGTCAAACTTTCAACCCGAGTTATAAGAACGAGATAACCCATGAAAAGCAAATCGAAACAAATTATAAATTTCAATCCCTGACCAGCTCAATATTGAAGGATAAGATTAGAAAAAGAAATCAATTAAAAAAGAATATAAAAAACAACTTGAATCAATCACCAAACATATGACCAAACAACTTGAGTCAATCATCAAACTGAGATAACCTTATAGAAAAAAATAAAAAAAATTACTTTATTTAACTCAGGTTAACATGTCAAATCCGTAACTTTGATCTTGAGACTAAGATAACTCCACAGAAAGAAAGTCAAAACAAATTATAAAGCTCAATTCTCAATTGTCCTTGTCGGAACTAATGTTGAAAGACGAAATTTGTAAAAATCTTAATTAAAAGAATGGCATAAAAAATAAGCAAAGTTAACCCGAATTAATCATTAAGCACTATTACAGAGTCATGAGATCAGGATAATCTAATGAAAAACAAACCAAAACAAATCATGAAACCTAATTCCTAATTAAACACAATATTAATTGATGAAATTAGAAAAAAAAATCAATTAAAAAAAAGAAAAAAATAAGTCAATTAGGTTAACCCACGACCCGATCATGAGACAGGGACAACCCAACTAAAAGCAAGTCCAATGTTGAAGGACTCGTCACCATAGTTAAAATGAAAAAACTCGTGACTTTGATCTTAAGACCAAGATATTCTCATAAAAGCAAATTATAATAGATTATGAAGCACAAGTTTCAACAGACCTGGTGTTGAATGAGAAAATTAAAAAAAATCAATTAAATAAAAGACACAAAAAACAACCCGAGTTAACTCGGGTTAATCTGTTAAGCATTATTCTCGTGTCATGATATCAGGATAATCTAATGAAAAGTAAACAAAACAAATCATAAAATTTAAATTTCAATCAAATCAATATTAAATGATGAAATTAAAAGAAAAAAACTAATTAAGAAACAGAAAAAAAATCTGAGTCAACTAGGTTAGCCCACCAAACTAGGTTAACCCGTCAAACCTGAGATCCGTGTCATAAGAGTATGATAACTAAAATTAAAGAATGAAATTAAAAAAAAAAAATATAATTGAAAAAAAAAAGCAAAGCAATTGAAAAAAAAACATAAAAGAAAAAAAAAAAGCAAAGCAAAGCACTATTTCAATAAATAATGATTTATAAGTAGGGGGAAGTAAAACCCTTCTTTTTTTAGTTTATAGTAAAATAAAAAGTTCATTTCGAAGAACCAACCGGATATTTTAGAAGGTGTATTCTTTTCATCCACATATGCTTCATTAATCTTCGTTAAAGTTTCAAGCCCTTCTGCTACCTCTCCAAATACCTACAACAAAGAAATAGTTTTGTGACTATTATAGAGAAGTGGAAGCCAGAGAGTGTTCCTCTTAAGGGCTGTATCAGAAAGATACAAATAAATTTGTACAAAAACCTTTCCTCCTGTGCGCCAATATACGAAACCCCTGGTTTGGTGCCGGCATAGAAGCTTGAAAAATACCCATAGCGATCTCCTTGCAGAATGATCTCTGGTGTTTAAAGTGGAACACTAAATGGTATTGTAAAGGAAATATGCTCATCAGCATTATCTTGGTACATTTTAAACTTTTGTGAGAAAAAATTTCCTCCTTTTCATTAAACAGGCATATAGGAAACAATTATGACTTCTTTTTTTCTAAACACATTCATAAAATTATATTAAACGTTATCCAAAATATGTCTGCAAATATTAAATATCAAGAGAATGAAAGCAAACATGTAAATTGAATTCATTTGAACAAAAAAAAGGTGTCATCAACATATAGAAACTTGTAATTTTCTACTATACATAATTGGAAAAAGTTATCCATGTTCATTAAATATTAGAAAGAAATTAACTTAAACTCATCTGCTGGTAATGTCTATAGTTGCACTTTTATGTTACGACTGCACAAGTTCAGAAAAAGACCAACAGAATACACACCTTTTTAGTGTTGAGGATATATAGCTAGCTTTGTGTACAAGAACTAGAAAAAGGAACTAAAGCTCTGCTATGTGCTAGCTCTACCAGTGTAGTATTGTAGAAGCGTCTCATTCACCAAGCTTTGGAATCTCGTAGTTTTGCACCCAACATTATTATTATTTTTTTTAAAAAAAAAGCGGAAATACCATGGTAAGAAAATGAGATATGCTGTGTACAATAATAACTCGACTGTCTATCTTGATTGCGCGCGCCGGACAGGCCATTACATGCCCTACAAGTAGTAGTTAATAAAACCCAAAAGTAGATATGCAATCTAGTAATGTGTCATGTCCACTCTGCAGTTAGCAAAAATCCACAAGACCACAACAATCCCTATCATAGACTCTCAGCAACAGCTACTTGTCGTTATCCATTAACTATAAAAAGTGAAAGGGAGAATAACGCCAATTTGCTTATCAATTAATGCCCAGCATTCACAATATGATACAACCAACACAAAGTTGAGAGTAACTATAGATGCATCATTCACAAAACGGACAAAACATAAGCTCAACGATGGCAATTTTTTTTTTTTTGGGTACTAACATGACGATTCAAGCAAGTACTAGGATAATTAAACCTAAACATGCTACTGAACATATTTTGTTGTATTACAAGCAAGGAGCATTCATTCCAGGGCAATTAGCAATAGGGCAATGATAGGCTGTGCTATTTCCACAAATCGAAGGTGAAAATCTACAAATGCTAAGTGAAAGAATCAATGACTGTTACAGATTAGCAGCTCTTAAAACTCCCAAATCATGTGCTCCCATGAGCATCACTTCCTACAGCAGGCTTGCGATTCAAGTAACGAATAACAGCATCTTCAACCCTGTTGAGTTCAAAATAAGTACAGATGAGCGGATGTTTCTTTTTGAATAGTCATGTGCAGGCTTTCATAAATTGAATTAGATGCCCAAATCAGTCTCTTTTTGACTGTGCATTAGAATCCTCAACACATTTCCCTTTGTTAATCTTGATAACTTTGTCTGGACATCATCACTGCCGATATGTGAATTGTGTGAATCGTTAACAGAAACAAGCATGATAGTGTGGTCAATTAACATGTCTTGGTATCAAAACTAAACAGGAAAGAGTGAATAACCATTTGGCAAGTTGCATGTGACGCAATCACATGTCAGAACCCATGTTTTTAATCTTTCAAGAGACATTGCTTTCAGCAGGCAACATACATTTTATCATCTAACTCATATTCTAAGGTGAATTCTGAACAAGACTAGTCATCAAGTCAACTGTAGCCCTCAAATAATGTGCAAATGGATGAGTGGACCTAAAACAGTAGCTAAGGATCAAATAGATGAAAAAAGTTAAGTCTTCAGACAAGGAGAAATTGCTATTGAGCTTACCATGGTTGGTTAAAGAAGTCCGAGCGGCGCTCTTTCTCAGCATTTCTGCTAGCTTCTCCAGCTACCAGCCTCAAATCCTTGCTTTGAGATTCAATCAGAGCATTGACAAATTCCACAGGTGATTGACTAAATCCAAGGAAGAATGCCCGTCTCCTACGATGTTCATGAATTTTCCTTATAGCAGTACATATTGCCTCATCACAGGTATCAATCTCTTTATTCTTCTCGGCATTTGCCAACAAAGCAAACAATTCCCTCTGTATTGGAAATGGCACATCCACCAGTACATCATAGCAGACAGTTCCAGCTGGACTATTCCCTGAAAGCTTAATTTTATGCTCCAAATGTATCGGCTGTGGAGGAGATAAATGCGGAGATATCCTCTGTGAAACCATCGTGAATTTCATCTTTGATTCCCCAAATACTTTCTGAAGAGGTGCATCGCAAATGAAAAATGAAGGGTCATCAGGGTTCTGCAGTTTCCTAGCCTTCACATAATGCCAAATTGCAGCTATTATTCTAGGACGGGTTTCAACCTCTATACCAAGAACTTCCATCAAAGCTGGAGAGAGCTTAAATTTCTCAGGCACATAATTCATTTCTAATCTTATATTCACAGTGAACTCTTTATCCCCTTTTCTCTTGACTTCAAAACCCTCGTGAGGTGCAGGTGATCGAGCATGCTCCCATATGATGATATGATTATCAGGATACAGTCTCTGATCCAACTGAATGGTCACTCTCTTGAAAAAAGATGAGAACTTCGGGTACAAGGGATTTGATTTCTGGACTGCTCCAGGCTGGTCAGGGTCTAACCCATCTTCCAAGATTCTCCCGATAACTTTAAGAGTCCAAGTAGGAGGCTCAGCATTTGGCTTCTTGGGGATTGTTCTTGTCTGATTGGCAAATGTATTGAAGACATAAATTCGAAGGGTTTTCTGCACACAAGGAGGACTTTTAAGGGCCTCCTGGATGTCAACCTTCTTTCTAGCTAAAGCAGCATCAACCCGAGCTTCAAACTCAAGAAGCTGTGTGTACAGAGCAGACTCTGGCAGAATTGCAGCTACTCTGTCTTGTAGCTGCTTCTCTGGTAGCTTCTGCTTCTTTCTACGCGCAGCAGATGAGAGATCCATAGGTTTCAATGGTGAAACCATGCTAGAAATAGGAACACCAGGAGGCCTACCCAAAGGTTTCTGAGGGAGCCGTTTTGCACTAGCATTCCCGGGAGTTGAGAATGACGGTGAAGACGAACCCAAATTACCTATGCCAACATTCTGAGTTTGGTTAAGAGAGATCCCTTGTGCTTGGAGTTGCACATGAGCTGCTTGAATTTGAGCAGCATGAACTGCTTGTGCTTGAGCGTGAGCCTGCTGTGCTTTCAAGTGAGCTTGCACAGTAGCCTGTGCTTGGGACAGCTGGAACTGACCACCCTGAAAGGCAGCACCCATATGTCCTTGTGATTGTGAGAAGGATGGGTTCGCTCCCATCGATGGATTGACCATCCCCGAATTACCAAGTGGTGACGAAGATTGCCCCAAACTCTTTGGTGTGGTGTTGTTGTTCATAGACATAACCAATCCCTCTATCAACTATCCACTAAACTAGCCCAAGAACAAGCTAGCAAAAACTACGAAATCCCCAAGCAACTTCAAGCACACAAAGCATCAAAAACCTTAAAAAGAAAATCCAAATCCAAACAAATTGCAGCCCTTAGGAATCAGGAATCAAATTTGAACAGAAATAGAGAGATGTATGCCCTAGAAAAGCCCTAATCTTTAGTAGAAAGGAAAAGTGAGTGAGCTTCAAGAGACAGAAATGAAAAACCCTAATTGCACCGGAGATGTTAATTGAGCACAAGAATATTCTGTTGTTCTAGATAAGGAACATTAAAATAAAATAGAGGAAAAGGACTTTGAATTTGGATTTGGATTCGTTAGAACAGAAATGTGAAAATCAGAAAAGAAATGAAATCTTACGTTAGGGTAAAAGTCTCCTGCATCTGTTTTTTTATTTTTTTATTTATTTTTCTCTAGTTTGCCTCCTGCTTCATAGTGTGCTGAAGCTAAAGAATTTGCTTTGCAGTGCCAATGGAGGAGAGAGAAGACTGCCTTTCCTTTTCATTTGCTTTGCAGTGCCAGTGGAGGAGAAAGAAGGTTTGGGTTCATGGACAATGGGCCCATGAGGCCTATATTCAATGATGGATTACGAGTGCTTTCTCGCCAGGAAACAAGTCGAGAAGGTTATAGAACCGAAGATGGAAACCGATCTTTGATTAGGAGGCTGTTTGGCTACGTGGCTGCGGCTGCGTTTTATTTAAAATACAGTTTGTAGTTATTTGGTAATTAGAAAACTTATTTTATTGTGCATGGGATTCATATATTTTTTATGTTTAAAATACTAAAAAAAAAAATAAAGAAAACATGCTTTGCATGCACTGTAGAAACCTGCGGACAATGCAATTCACTGTTGTTCAATTGTGAATTGCACTGTTCACGTGAACAGTGCAATTCACTTGCACTGTTCGTGGTTTTTTTTTTAGTGTGTTAATTGTATTAATTAAAAAAAAAAAACTAGTTTAGAGAATTAAATTCATTCGGGATGTGAACAATATTTTTTTCTCGAAAAACTAGTATAGAGTGAATTAAATTTACGCGCACAGTAATATCAATTTTATATCTGATAATATTTTATCTAATTTTATTATACGCTCAAAAAGTTATGAAAATTGTAGTTCTTATCGAATGAATTTTGGACGTAATGGAATTATAAATAGTTTAATGGAATAATAAAAAATATTTTATATAAAGTATTATTTTTCTCATGATGTAATAAGAGTAATTAATTTTACAATATTTAAATTTAAAACCATCTATATTAATATATTTTTTAAAAAATTATTTTATAACCTCAATTTCAAAAACATTCTTAACCAAACACATTAAACTACTTTTTCTTAAACCTCAATTTTAAACACAGTTTTAACCAAACACCTATTTTTTCAAACCAACCTCAACTAAAAGTACTTTTTATAAAACAACTTTTTTAAAACCACAATCACAACAGTTACCGTAATACCAAACATACTCTAGAAAAAGTATCGAAACACAAATCTCATTGTGCTCAACAGGCAACATGCTATCACCCTTGAGTTATTTATATCAATCGTTGAAATACATACAGGTTTGGCAAATTTCTTAAATGTTATTTTGACTATTTTTTTTTAATTAGATTTGTAGCGTAATGAAATATTTCATTGCTATGTTTGGTATAAAGAAGCTTTTTCTTGTGATGTAACTTACTGTACATCACATAATTTAAACAGTGTAAGTACAATTAGTCAAGAAAAAAGAATCCAAATATTAGTCATTTATTTAATAAATTTTTATCTCGGCTTCATCCGCAATATTACAGTTTTAATTCAAAAAATATATATTTGTTTTTACGTTTTAAAAACATTTTAAAATATTATTTATTTATTTATTTTAAATTAATATTTTTTTATATTTTCAAATCATTTTAATTTGATAAAATGAAAAATAATTAAAAAAATTAATATATTTTTATTTATTCTTGAATCTTAGATCCGGCAGCTGCCCAGTCCACGCTGCTGTTTAGGACCCAATGTCCAAGAATATCAATTAATATACAACGATCTCCTATCTAGCCTGCGGCACGTGGCATCAAATTGAAGAAGATTTTGCTAATTGACACATCTTACTGGCGGAAATTACATGCAGTATAAGTTGCCAAAAGAATATACATAACCTATCCTTCTCATGTACACATGGATGACATATGAATTCAACAGCATAAAGAGTTCTTGTGGTCTTAAAAATCATTAACAAAATTATTTTTACAGGTGACGCATAGATTTGATAGTCTAAGGAATTTATGTGAACTCAAAAATCTTCAACAAAACTAAGTTGTTATTAATTTAAAAAACATCAACGAAACTGTCTTCACAAATAACGCATAAAATCGACAAGATCACGTAGCTGATTAGCTCCTACAAGGCAATCGAGTACTTGAGCCCGAAAGTGAGACCCATGGCCATCATGATGAACCCCAGAGACAGACTAACTATAAGAAGCTGGACCTCTCTTCACAAACCAGGAAAAAGCAGACGGGTTGAAGCAAGCAAGAATCCCACCAGCGGTCACATAGAGAGGATAAAAACTTGCTGCAGTGGATACCAATCCAGGGAGGTGGGTTTTGGTGGAGACAAAGGGAAGTGACCAGATTCCTCATGGAGAGAGCCAGAGCCAGAGCTCAGTGTCAATGTGGGCAGGTTAATTTCTAAGATTTGGATGTGGAGAAAAGGTGAGTTTTTTTGGGGTTTTTGTGAGTGATCAAGAAGCGGGGGCCGTGTAGATGTGAGAAGGAGAGAAAGGGACATGGTGATGAGTTTTGATTCTGGGACTGAGTCACACACACTGCCATTGTTCTTATAATTTTTTAATGTAAAAGATAAAAAGACGTTGTTAATTTCTTTTTGGTATAACTGTAACTAATGTGATGCAGGTATTTTAACGAGTTCAAAAATATTGATTAAAAATATAGTTTGAATTAAAATAAATATTTAAGATAGATATTTTAATAAGTATTAAAAAAATAACATATTAAATCAATTTAATTTAATTTTTATTAATCTGTCAATACTAACATATAAGATCATGATAATCTTATATAAAAATAAATCAAAATAAATTATAAAATTCAGTTTTAATAAATTAAATGTTGAATGATGAAATTAGAAAAAAAATCAATTAAGAAAATAACTTAAATCAACCTGGTTTAACATACTTAACTTGTGATCCGAATTATAATATTAAAGTAACTTAATAAAAAATAAATTAAAATAAATTATAAAATTTATAAAAAAAACCTTGAATAAACCAGAATTAATACATGAGGTACATAAAAACCCTTCCTCCTCTGGTTTTTGTAGGTTTATTATTATTATTATTATTATTGTAATGGACCGTGCAAGGCTCTGCCTGCCTAATACTGAGAAGCCTAAACGAAGATACGAAGATTTTCCATGCATTTTATTATCTATCAATCACTAATAATTAATCCCTCGACCGCAACCAGCCACCCTCTTCTAGACTGTCGTTTTCCTTGAGATGGTACACTCAAGGAAGGAGCAAAAAGGCTATATCCCTGTCGACCTAAACCTTTCTTCTACTTTTTGAACAAACCAGTTTGCCTCGAGGGTGTTTTCGTTTAACTTCCATGTGCCTGCCAAAAAAACTCTCATAAATGTAAATACAAATGCCCATGATGCCAACCATGAGAAGCAGGAGTGTTAACAATTGATGTAAACTGAGTAAATGAACAAACAATTCCATTGACATTAACTGTTACGATTAGTCATTCCTTCTATTTTGCAGAAAAGGGGCTTTTTGAGAGGATGAGGCAAAGCCACAATTTCCCTTTTCTTCATCTTTCTCGATCTATCTTGGGCCTTCCTCCAAATCAATGCATAAATCCTATAGCTATTACAGCAGCTCCAATGGATAAAAAGAATTATATATTTATATATACAAACATGATTTTAAAATAATCAACCCAACTCAATCATAAATAAAATCCAGCATCAAAAGGACCATAATCAACTTTGCTGGAATTTATTGATTTTTTTTTAAAAAAACTAAGTTTTAATAGGTTTGTTTTACTTTTGTTAGGGTTTGATAAATTTGTCATGTAATATAAGCCTTGAAGAAGCCGAAGATGAAGGGCTGGATCCGCTAGAACTGAGCAAGCAAACTGAAAGCAACAAAGAAAGAATGGAGGAAAAAAGAGAGTAAAAAAGCTAACTAAGAAATGGGAAAAAACCCAAGCAAAACATTAAAATCACATATCAATAAGGGCTGAATCTACTGGGAGACAGAACCATATCATTTTTTTAAAAATTGGCAGAAGCAGAACACAATTTATCCCTTTTTTTTTT
>Ga0325414_1002111_pt1 | contig 19855 bp, 6 predicted proteins | sample PopdelMetagenome_8_FD_206183 | JGI IMG/M metagenome (GOLD analysis project Ga0325414, IMG submission 206183) | Populus deltoides microbial communities from Bellville, Georgia, United States - Leaf-PdKOR-R3 | ecosystem: Host-associated > Plants > Phyllosphere > Phylloplane/Leaf | place: USA... | reverse complement strand
TACTAACTACCCAATTCATTGCAGATAAAACTAAAATCTATTGACAAAAAAAATTAGCAATGCAATCAGTAACGAAAAATATCATATGCAAATTTGTCATTGCTGATTTGGCAATGGATTATTCATTGTTGATAATCATCAATAGAAAACTTTGCTGCTAAAAATTTTGTACTCATCATTATCAGCACTTCTAACAACATCATCACTATCACCACCACCACTATCATCATCACTATCAACACTTCTAACCCTTTGTTACTAAATATATCATTGTTGAATTGGTTTTTTGGGAGGTTTAACTGGATGAATCAAGGGCTTAATTATAATAATATTGAAGTTTAATGAGCAATTAGAGACTTGATTGAAAAAATCCAAAGTCAAGAACCAAACTAAAAAGGAACGTGATGCAAAGGCTGAAATTGACCAAATCAAGGGCCAAATTAAAGAAAATTAAAAGCTTAATGGTCAATTAAAGGTCAAGGTGCATAATTCAAAAAACAAGAACCAAGATAAAAATGGTGCTAAACTTTGGAATTGATGATTGAGTTTGAAAGAGGTGAAATTGCATAAAATTAAGAGTTTGAGAGACAATTATGGATGCGATTAAAAGCAATTGGAAGAACATGGATTAAAATGAAATTTGTCAAATCCCAAATTAAAAACTCGAATTTCTACTGTTTAGCTTCTTTTTCAACAGTTTTGGCTGATTGAGTAAGCATCTTTAAACGAATGAATATGGCGTCTCTAAACATCTATAAAGTTGTAACCACCACCATTCAACTACGAAACACCTCCTCTACAAAGATCATCCACTCCCATCAAACATTTACGTCCTATTTTCTTCAACAAACTCAATAACATCTTGTCCCTGATCTGCCATCATTGCATTTTCAAATTCTCAACTGATCAAGTTGGCATCTTCAAATAAATAAATGTGAAGCTTTAGACCTCCAAAATGAGCAAGAATGGCTCCAATCGCAAGGTATGCTTCTCTACCAAGTTCAGGTGGTCTCCGATGACATTTACATTATAGTTGCTCTAGCGAAGTCTTGAAATTAGTCAACTCAGTCATCCTTGACTTAGATACCCAATTATGTAAAACCACTCAACTTTTTCGTGTGTTCACACTTAAAAATTCCAGAGGGTTCTTTTAAGGGTCATAAATTTTTCATCAAAAATCAGAAGGTGAGGGATGCATGCCTTTATCTCCAAGCAAAAGAAAACCACCTAGGAACATTTGTTACAAAACCACAATCCCAAAACCATTAAAGGACAAAGGTTCTAGCTGTTAATATTTGTCCAGAACCCTTTCATTTTGATTAGAGGGCTAAGCTTTGATCAATCTATGTTTGAATCTATCAAGAACCCTAGCAAAACCCTATAAATACCCTTGGGAAAATGAAAAAAAGGAAGAGAGAGGAAAAACATGAAGAAACACATTGTGAAAATATCCTGGTATGAGGGTTTCATAGCCTAACATAAAAGGTCTAACAAAGCTTTGGAAGGAAAAAATAGTGAAAGGTAAAAAAAGGAAAAGAAGAAGAAAGAAAATAACAGTCGATAACCAGCAAGCTTGGAGAAGGTATAACCATGTAAAAGTTCAAGGGTAGAGTCCATGTGGCCTCATATTCATATTTTCTTAATGTTTGAACCTGTTTTGATGTATTTGAACTTATCTTGCATTTTTTGGTTTGATTTTGGTGCTAGAATAATATGATTTTTTCGGCTGAGTATGTTTTGTTTTTGCTCTTATTTTAAACATGTTTTAGATTGCTTAAGCTTTCATTATAATAGTTTGTTTTAGTTTTGGTCAACAATGTGTTAGAGAGGCTTATATTAAATGCATGATTCTTGGTTTTGATGCTTGTTTGATTTTGTGTTTTTAGCCCAATAACATATTGATGATATATTTGAGGTATGATTGATGTTTGAATATTTTTGTTTGTAATAAAACAATAAGTTGCTTTTATTTGTGAGCTAAAGATTTTGAAAACATGTTGATCAATATAATATCTTTTAATGCAAGTTTATGGTTCATACAAGTATGTTTTGGCATATAGATGTTAAAAATATCAAGTATTGAATCTAAATAGTATAAAATATAAATATGTTTATTGTTTAGCTTTAGTTTCGAACTTTGAAACTTTATGCATGTTATTGATGATTTGATGTTATTTGTTAGTTTTTTAGATTCAACTATGCATAGTATTGGTAATGTGATTTGTGACTATAAAAAAAAACATGTTTAAGAAGCCTAAGAAACAACTTTTGGGGTTTAACAGTAGGCTGGGATTTTTTTGGTTGTTGAGTTCGATTTCTTCATGTTCTTGAAAAGAATATTGTCTTAGCCCTATGATTTGGATCAACTTTTATCCAATTCTTTGCACTAAACCATTTAAGCAACTTGACTAGTAAATAATATAGGGTTTATTTGCATCAATAACAAGTTTTTGGGGGTTTTAATCCTAGAGTTTTCATTTTAAACTGAAACCCATTTTGACACAATCATGTTGATTCTTTGATAATGAAGTGAATGAATGATAGATTAGAGACCCTTGCATGATTTTGAATAAAAACCCTACCCTTGATTGCATGAAAACTTGTCTAGATTAAAATTTGTGTTTGCTAGGTTCTTGATGAATGTTCTTTGTGTTCCTCACTATTTGAGTGTTTGATCTGTTTTTTCTACGAAAATTTTTATGTTTTCTGTTAATTTTCAACTTTGATTTTGTTTCAGTTTAAACCTTTGTCTTGATTTAGTTTTTGGGTCAAACATTGGTTTTCGATTCATGGTTGAACAAGTGTCTTTAGGTCAAACTGTTTAATTTTGTTTTAGGTCAAATACTTAAGGATTTGTTTGTTCGGACAATTGTTTGTTAAAGAATTTTTTGGTTTAAAAAGATGTTTGACAAACACACCCTTAAGTCTATTTTGACAATTTTATAAGGAAAGAAAAGATGGTTATGCCAAACATGGCCTTATATAAATAAATAATAAAAAAATCAAAAAATAATTTTTTCTTGTTGCATATGGCCCAATCCTTACAAAAAATTGTATTTTATTTTAAAAAATGAGAGAAAAATGTTTTCAACATTATTTTAGAAAGTTTTTGTGTTTTTTCTTTGGAATTTACAATAAGTTTGTAAAATTTTTTAAGGATTTGACTAATATTTTAATAACTCTAAAAATTTTAATTCTTGAAAATTATTGGTCAACATTATGGTATAAATGCTAGACCTACTAGTAAGCTGATATTTAAAAACCAAGAGTTTACTAGAAAATTCTCAGAATTATTTTGGATATTCATCAATTTTAATTGATAGTATTTTTCATCACAATATAAAAGTTGTGGAAAACACTTTCGCTTTCCAAGATAGGCAAACCCTGTCAGGGCATTTACATGGATTCTTTTTATAAGAATTTACCTGAGCTTATGAGCTCATACTAAATTCAAAATGTCATATTTTTTCATGAGTGTAAATCATTTTTTTGAGCCATTGACGGACCACTAGTTAGGAATCCATTAACACCTTTAAACCATATCCATACCACATAATGCAGCTTATCTCAGGTAAGATACGATAGAGGTGCTAATATCTTTCCTGGCCACAACCAGTCCATTACATTGGAATTTCATATAAGATTAGTTCTACCAAGTCTTTTAGTGACCTTGAATCAAATAACTCGGTGGCGACTCCTTGATCCCAACATTGCAATGCCGCGCACACACGTGCAACATGCATGATATGAAGACATGAATAGTCTCTAAAGCCATGGTGTCAATGATACTTAATGAAAAGTATCACAGTTGCTTCTTTGTCTTATTAAAACCTTTACTAGTAGGATTTCTAGGTTTGTATCATGAACTTCCACAAAAGTCACAATTTATTTTCATTGCATATAACCCATAAGGCAACATACAATAATTAGAAAATACATCATATTTCTCATAACCAAGTCCAAGTTACCTCATAATTTTTTTGGCATCATAAAAATTTGATACCGAGTTTTTAGCATCAAACATACAACTTTTTCTAAAATTAGTAAATTTATTGAAGGCAATCTGAAAATTTAAAGTTGACTTCATACTAAGTAATTGTATATAAGCAAATGATTTGGATTGCTTGGTACACCCATCCCCAATGGCTCTTCCGCAACTTTCAATAATTTATAAAAATCAATTACCTCTGAATTTGAAAGTTCATCTACTATTGTACATGATTAGAAACCCTATCATTAGAGTATATATCTCCAACCCTCATTGCATCCAAAAAAACTTTCTATATAGATTTTCTAGATAAACATCATTTACAACATGACTAATCTTAATCGATAAAGGTTTGGCCAACATTGGTTATGTGACATAAGGCTCCCTGTGTACAGTACAATTTTCACAACAAGGTAAAAAATCTTTTTGTCAATAAGTTTTTAAAAACATCATCATCTTTTACGAACTTCTGATTTTTGCACCTCATATAAAGATATCTAATTTTTCCTCGGATGTTTTTTTTATCAATTGAAAATGCAAAACTGATAAATCTTTTAACACTCGGAATGTATTCAAGACGAAGACAACCATCCATAACACAACAATACATCCACAATTGATTATTCATATCAATCTAACTAACATAACAACACCAACAAACATTCTAAAAATATTCTAAAATGTTATTTAATTTTATATTTTTATTAATCTAAATTTAAAACACTATATAATAAACTATCTAAACAACTTAGTTAATTACTAGTTCATATTTTAAAAAATGTTATTACAGGCTTACATTAACCCAACCATGTATCATATATACTTAAATCTTTTTTCCATCAACAATACACAATACTCCAAAATAATTAGGTAGATTCAACAACAAATTATCATGAATTAATAATACTCTAAAGCTTAGCTCCAAACTTACTTCAAAAAGAACAAGCTGGGATATGCTAATGAATCTGAAAACCTGGAAATAAAAAAAATAAGAACAATTCAATTTACTTAAACAATTCTAGATAATCAATCAAAATCATATATATATATATATATATATATATATAACCTCAAGTTCCTCTTTTGTTAAAAGCATCCACTATCAAAAGTGATTAGAAATTAATTTGATTCAGAGGGAAGACTGATGAGGAGGGTTTTTTTTTTAAAAATTTATGTTGGCCTTTATAATTCTCAAAAAAAAAAAAAACCAAAAAAACAAAAAGACATAAAGAAAACCTAGGGTAGGCTGATAGAGAGGATTTTTTTTATGCAAGTTACTTGGTCAAATATGGCTACCAGGTTAATTACAATGATCTGCTTAGGCAGGTAACATCAATAAAGAATTTTCACCTGGATTTGCTTCAATCAGGACAAGTGAAAAAAAATAAAACATGACAAGTAAAAAGAAAAAAGATAAGTCTTCATTAGTTTGGCTATGAAGAGAAGAAAAATTGCAATTATTCTTGTCCATCTTTTGTTGCTGGCAAGGGCGGAGGTATGTTAAAGATTTGGGTGTGCTATAGCCCAGATCAAGATTTTTTCAATATTTTTTGACTAGTTTTATGTAAAAATAAATGTGTAATTCTTAATTGAATTATCAAAAAATTCTGAAAATTTGTGTGGAGCTTTCTAATATGATACTTTAGCTTGGGTTAAAATTTTAGAATTTTTGAAGAAATTCTGAAATTTGATGAAAAATCATAATTTGACTAGTTTTACGTTATTCGGCGTAATTTTCAATTCGACCATCAGATTAAGCTGAAATTTTATGAGGGCTCTTAAAATATATTGAATAAAATCTGGTTAAAAGTTTAGGATGAATGGAGCTTGGTAGCGCTAACAAAAAAAAACCGTCAAATAAAAGCAAAACGACTCATTAAGGGTAAAATGATTATTTGCCATTAAAAAATAAAACAAATCAGCTCTTTCTTCCTTTTATATGTTGCCAACTAGGCAGAAGCAGAATAGAAAAAGAAAGAAAAGAAAAGGCGAGAGAGAAAGAGAGAGAAGTAAAGGAAAAACATAAAAAAAAAATCCAAGGAAAAAAATAAAGAAATATGAGAGAATAAACTTGTAAACTTACAAAGTCCAACTTATAAAATATCAATCTAAGAAAGAATCAAGTGAAAGAAGGAGAAATTAAGAGAGGGGAAAAAATTAATTACTTTATTTTCCAGTTGACATGAGATTGTTATTTTATCCCGGTTGAGGAGTTGTTACAATATCGATTCAGATTCAATTATAGATGAATTATATTCCACAAAACATCAAAGAATATAACTTCAATAGTGAATTTATTTTTACTTTCACTTCAATTTTATATACTTTCAAATTTTTTCTTTAATATTTTGGATAGTATATTTGAATTAAAACTTAACTATTAACTTTAAAAATTCATATACATAAGTTAATAATTAATTTTAAATTTATTTTTAATATTTATTTAATAATTCAGGACGGAAAAAATTCCTCACTCCGCTTTTGGCTGCTGGCTTATTCAAAATCCCCAAGCAAGAAAATGTAACTGATGCCAAATAATCTGTTGAAGCAGGAATGTGCAGACTTGACTACTGAAAAAAAAAAAAAAAAAAGCTAGAAAATCATTTTCTCTGTAATTCTCTATGTATTAATTAGGGCGTAAATTAGCTCACAAATTTTCAAATGAGGCCAAACAAAGAAACCAACAACAAGAAGAAGAAATCCCAACATTACGTGAATCCATTTCAAATTTCTGAGATAATTTATTGCTTTTCAGCAACGAATTTTCCGCAACATTCGATGCAAATAGCAGTATTTCTTGGTAGTGTTCTAGCATGGTTTCTTTATTTAAAAAAACACCCATTGGATTTAGTTGACTTTTAGCCTTCCCTTCCGTTTTCCTTTATTTTTAAGCTTTGATTATTTCTCTGTAAAGGAATGATCATTGGTTGGTTCCACCATATGAGTTCGGAGTCCACCACACATACGTAGAATTCCTTTCGTCCAAATAATAATAATAATAATAATAATAATAATAATAAGAAAGTCTTGAAATCATATAAATAGTTCGAATGGACAGAATAAACTCTTAAAATCACATGCTGGTGCAAGTCTTTCGAAGCACAATATAACAAGTCTTTTGCTTATTTATTACAATAATAGCAAATAATAGCTAGAAAGTCTCATCCAATGAACTCACTCATCAAGAACATCTTGTCCTAGAAAGTCAAGACTTAATTTATTTACTCTAACTCGATTGGATGCGGTAGGGATATTTATTGATTAAACATTTAGAAATAGAGTTGAAATGTCTTGATTTAAATCACCTCGAAAGTATAGAAGAAAGAGACATTAGCAATCCTAAGCAATCCTAAGCAATCACCGCAACTATGTATAAATAGATTTGATGTGTTGATAAAATAGAATATCTTATAAAATAGATTTAATTTTGTTAAAAATAATTTTTTTTATATTTTTAGATTGTTTTAATATGTTGATATCAAAAATAATTTTTAAAAAGTAAAAAAATATTATTTTAATATACTTCTAAATAAAAAATATTTTAAATCAAAATTACTATCATAATCTCGTAGAAACCCATACGTAGTGGAACCTTTGAGTTTTGGGGGGGCATGAAATGGGTGGTGGCAGCCTACTTTCCCCACCTTCATCAAAGCATATACCAAAATAAACAAAGGTAGTTAGATGCTGTCCACACATAGCCCATCTTTTCTTTTCTCAAGTCAAAATCCTTTTGCAATTGCTTGCTGACTCTGGTTACCATTCCCAGTTTCCCATCCTTTCCCAGTGTAAATTAATGCCCCACACAAGGGCATTTGGGTACATTCAAGTTTGGAGCACATTGGCATGTTGGTCAACCCATCAAGACATGTCATGGGGGTGCTTTTTTTTGTGTTTTTTAAGAAGCCACCCACCCGAAAGAAAATTCAAGAAAAATTAAAAAAAAAAAGTGTTTGTTCGAGTCAAAAAACAGCAAGAAGCAGTTTGAAGACAGCCAGAATTGGAAATTGCTAGGCAATTGCTATTACTGCAGCAGGCATTGGAGAAGAATTTGGGAGGGAAACAGGAAATCAAGGCTAAGGTAAGCTCATTTGTTGATTCATTGACCAAGCCCATGAAACAATTGTTATTATTATTATTATTATTATTATTGTAGGACTGGCCATAAATGAACCTCTTTCTTCTATGTTATACCAACATTTATTGAATTTAGATGGCTTCCCAACGGCACCAAAACCTCAGCATTTAATCTCTACTTTATTGAGTTGTCACTGATTTCTCTCCTTGTAGCAATTAACAACAGAAAAGATTGAATCTTTGATGATGTCTTTGTGCCCTCATCTTTCTTCATGACCAAGCTGTTTGCAGTTTAATTGGTGATTTTTTTTTTGTGGGTTCTGCAGCAAGGTAATGATTCAATTCCCTTCAAAGACAATAAAAAATGAGTCTTCGACAGGAAAGTTTGCTTCTTTTCATCACCTTCATCACGATTTTTATTGCCACTACAAGTCCTACAACTAAAGCTCAGAAGTCCGGCAGCAATTGTGCCTCTTCATGTGGGATTGGGAAATCAGCAAGAGTTGTCCCGTACCCTTTTGGTTTCTCACATGGATGCCCCATCCAGTTAAACTGCGAATCAACTGAAGGTGAGATCAAGATTGGTGAATTTCAAGTCCAGAACATAACCCCAAATGGTATCTTGGTCAATCTTCCAGCAGACTGTAATCGTTCTATTGAAACAATCAGGCCACTTTTTGGTCTGAACTATGGTCCTTCTTGGCAAAACAGTTTGTTACTTCAAAACTGTAGCAAGCCTTCAAATAGTTGTGTTATTTCAAGAAGTCCGTTTCAGGGAGAGTTGCATTCGAAAAACTGTGAGGCTGCTAAAAATGACAACTTGAGTTGTTACTCACAACCGTACTCAGGTATTGATACTTTGAGTTATGAAGGTGTGAATTCAACTCAGTGCAGGTCTGTTTTCTCTTCTCTTGCTCTTGGGTCGGACAGTCCGGTTGTCTCTTTCCAGTATGAAAGAATTGAATTGGAATGGTGGATTGAAGGTCGTTGTCGGGATAATGTTTGCTCAAAGAACGGGAATTGTAGTCAGGTTAAGCTCCAGAAAGGGAGTGTTGGATACAGGTGTCATTGCTATGACGGGTTCGCTGGAGATGGGTTTGCCACCGGGAATGGCTGCCGGAGAGGTGAGCCAACTTGGCTTTATATTTGTTTATATTTATTCTTGTTGTTTATTATGAGTGTACTGTTTGGTTTAGCTTGATTTTTTTATTTTTTTAACGGGTTTTTGACTGGGGACAAGTGGGTGTGTGCGTTGGCCAATCGGAGGATGACACCTCAATGCGGGACTAATGCTCGGTCCTTGGTCGTGTACAGGAGCCTTAAACTGTGACTGAGGAGTTTAATGGCAAAAGAGATGGTTTAATGGCAAAAGAGATGGTTCCTCCGAGGCCACATTGTTCTAATAAAACTCTTACATCTTTGTATCCAAGGATGATGATAATTATAGCTTCGGAAGGAATAAGGACCATGGAATTGGTCACCACCCCCTTTGGTCCTTCTTAACGGCTTGACTTTGACTAGGTTGTTTTGAATTATGCTGAATTTGTGTGCTTTTTTTCTTGTTTTGGGTATTAAATTCATACCAAAAATATTGCATTGTTCATGGTTAGGTTAACTTAGAAAGATAGAGAGTACCAAAACTCTCTTGTCTCAAGCTTGAGCTCAAGAAATCCAAATTCTCAGACCTAAGAATGGAGTGAAATAGATTAGTGTGTCTATCTGCCAAGTGCACTCACATCCTATCCAAGCAGAATGTTGGCCACATGCATTTGCTCTGTATCTTCCGTGATTAGAGAGAGCCTTAGCACTTGGCAGTATTGAAAGTTCACTGTGTTACCTTGACTATTAATCTAGGCAGCCATGGAAATCAAAGCATTCTAAAGTTAGGAAAAGTGAGTGGCAGAAATCAAATAGCTTTTGAACATTCAGAGGAGGAAAATTATTTGATCGGATCTGCTGTAACACAAAATGAGTGCTGTTTTGACTTGGCAAAACATCTGGACATAGTTTTTACTTCCATCGATGATTGAGTTTTTCTATCCATTTCACATATACAAGAAAGTCAAAGTTGCTAACAAGCTTTAATTGTCTCTGTATGTTTCTATAGACTTTTCTTATATCATGTAGCTGCTCTTTATTACCACACAACCCCTAGCACCACAATGCAATGAATCCATTTTGCTTTTCTTATTTTTTCTTATTTTTTGAAATGGTAGCTTTTATTATAGGAACAGGCATTTTTGCTGACCAATCTATTTTTGGCTTTCCAGTTTCCAAGTGCAATGCTTCAAGGTACATGTCTGGCCACTGTGGAGGAACTACTAGAGTAGTTGTTCTTGTTGGAGGTAAAATTTCTGTACCATAACTGTAACATCCACAGATTTCCCCCTTTTGTTTACCGCTCTTGAAATTCATAAATCGCTATGCTATTGCTGAAGAAACTGTTCAGGTCTCGGAAGGCTTATGAACATTTAATTTTCCAGTTCAAAGTATTTTGATATATATATCCTTTTCTTTTGGGCGTGCTTCTCGTCTATTTATGTATTTGATGCTAATCCAAAATGCTATTTGATCCATGTGTCTCCCATTGTAGTGTTTGCTGTAGTAACTCCAGCTTTCCTCACTTTTCATTTTCAGGGCTTATTGCTGGAGCTTCATTGATGGCTGTTTTCGCCCTTCTCTGTTACTTTGTCAAGAAGAAATCCACTTCAATGCGAAATCGGTCAAGTGCAAAGCGCCTTCTATGTGAAGCTGCAGGCAACTCTAGTGTTCCATTTTTCCAATATAAAGAAATTGAGAGGGCCACTAATGGCTTCTCAGAGAAACAAAGGCTAGGAACTGGAGCCTATGGTACAGTTTATTCAGGAAAACTCCACAATGATGATTTGGTTGCAATAAAAAAGATCAAACAGAGAGATACTGACAGCCTTGATCTAGTCATGAATGAAATAAAGCTCCTTTCATCCGTAAGCCATCCAAATCTGGTTCGTCTTTTAGGCTGTTGCCTAGAGGAGGGAGAACCAATCCTAGTCTATGAATTTATGCCTAATGGAACTTTGTGTCAGCACCTACAACGAGAGAGGGGCAATGGGCTTCCGTGGACTGTTAGGCTTACCGTTGCTGCTGAAACTGCTAATGCCATTGCGTATCTCCATTCAGTCGTGAATCCACCAATTTACCACCGAGACATAAAATCTAGCAACATACTATTGGATTACAACTATAGATCAAAGGTAGCTGATTTTGGTCTTTCCAGACTTGGCATGGAAGAATCATCTCACATATCAACCGCCCCGCAAGGAACTCCAGGCTATCTTGATCCTCAATACCATCAATATTTCCATCTTTCTGATAAAAGTGATGTTTACAGTTTTGGGGTAGTTCTTGTAGAGATCATAACTGCACAGAAAGTAGTTGATTTTTCTCGCCCACACAGTGAGGTTAATTTGGCTGCACTTGCCATTGATAGGATTGGAAGAGGTTGTGTGGATGAGATAGTAGATCCATATCTTGACCCAGATAGAGATGCCTGGACCTTATCATCAATTCATAGCGTGGCTGAACTTGCGTTTAGATGCCTCGCTTTTCATACGGATATGAGGCCTTCTATGATGGAAGTTGCAGAAGAGCTTGAACAGATTAGGCTTAGTGCATGGGTCCCCACCATGTACATAGCATCACCGTCATCTTCCTCTCATTTCTCGGACCATGGAAGTCAGAAATCACTGAGTGTCTCTGTTGGTAAAAAGGCAGCGGTAGCTAGTCGGAGATTACTTGTTCCACAAAGAACAGATAGTCTGACTTCTTTGGAAGAGGTGAAGGATAGCTCTCCAGTTTCTGTGCAGGATCCTTGGTTTAGTGAACAGAGCTCACCATCAACAAACAGCCTGTTGGATAATGTAGTTCATTGACAACGAACCTGTTTCTTTTGGGTGCTTGGATTCAAATCTTTCTTGTGGATACAATCTAGGAATTTGCAGTTTTCTATAACTACCTTGCTACATGTTTCTCTTACAGAAATCATATCTTGTATGCTTTACCTAGTCATCGTCTCCTTCAAACATCTTTCGTTTGTCAATGTTGAAACAGAACATACAAAAGTCAATATTAAATAGATTCTATATATGTTCAGTAAGAACATGAAGTTAATGTTTTCATCCAAGATATGGTGATTTCACTGTTAATCATCTCATATTCTGGATTTCAATAGTGTTTTGCCTTTTTTCTGTCCTTTTTAAGTTTTTTCATTTCTCCTTTCATTAAACTATTTTTTTCTTTTATTTTCATCATTTCACATTATGCTGATTGAAAATTGAGATTAATATTTTATTTTGATTTAATTCTTATGAGGTTATTGTGATGTCAAAAAAAATATTTTGACATTCTGTTGATGCTTGGTTTTGCAAAAAAAATAATTTTATTTTGTTATTTATTGAAAAATTAAAAATGAGAGGACCAAAATTGATATTGAAGCAAAAATATAGGCTTTTTTTTTTGCATTTCAATATCCTTTTAGTTTGATAATTATATGTTTTGGTTTAAAATTTCATTTTGTTCACATTTTAGTTTTTTAGTGTAAAAAAAAAGAGAAAATCATTGGAAAATTATGGAGGAAAGAGAAAGCGATCTCTTGACTAGATTTCATGAACAAAAAAGCTAAAATTTGTTTCAATGTGTTCCTCTCGACAAGGAGTGCTATTGAGGTGTTTTAAAGCTTTTTTTGTTGAAAAAAATAGATCGGGCTGAAAATAATTTTTATTTAATTTTTTTTCTGAACTGATTTAAGGCTGTTTTGAATTGAGAAATTAATCTATTGAGATTCTAAGAATGTTTTTTAGGTTAAAAATGATTTTTTGAGGTCCGATACACTTGAGCTCAATTTTTTAGTCACATCTCTGCTGGCTGTAATACACGCAAGCAAACTATTCATCATTTGCTATAATTGTTTTTTTAAAAAAATAAGAAGGTGGACGACATATCGTCCATCCTTGCGCAAACAAAAAAAAAGATATGATATTTAAATTATCATCCAATTTTATCATGGTTCTTAAATAGTATTATAGATTTTTATGTGAACATTAACAATTTCGTTTTCAATTATTATGTATCTAATATGCAAAAATAAAAATTAAAAAATAGCTCATGAATATTTAATGAACATAAAATTTATTTACATTTTTTGATAGATTTTTTATATGATTTTGTTATATTTTTTATTTTTTTCTCTTTCAATCATGTACAAAATATTGAGACATTATTTTAATATATTCTTCTAAAACTTGTTTATGAGATAGACCTTATTTTAATATATTCTTCTAAAACATGTTTTTGAGATTATGATAGGTTTATATTTAAAACAAAATGACTGCAATAAAAAAAAATGCTTTTGTTAAAAAATAGTGAGATGCATTAAAAAGGAAATAAAGTTTAGATTGATGAAATATATTTCTTCTTAATAATTTTATTCTTTTTTTTTCATGTAAATATATTTTTTTAATCATTTAATTAAATAAAAAAAATGAATTTTAAAAGAAAGCTTATTTAACTTGATAAGAGCCATGATTTGGGTCTGAGTGAGTTAATTCGACTTGACTTAGGATATGGAATGAGTAGGTTAACCTGATTTGACTTGAATCAATCCAAAATATCGTCGTTCAGACATTTGTTTTATAAAAAAATTAAATCAACATCACTTTTAGTTTCATTTTAAAAAGGTAGATTTAGTTTCGGCTAGGTCAACCAAGCTACGAGAGCACTTGTTAGGTCGGCTATGCCACACTATGTCAACTTTCACCCAATGCACTTTGAAATCAAGCATGGTCTAGAGATCAGGTTGATGGGTCACCATGTTGACCCAGCAAACTTGGGTAGTTTTAATAATATTGCTGAAAAATTCACCAAGGCAACATGCATGCAACTGACTAGCTATAGCTAATGGCATAATACTAGATCATTTATTCATGTTACATTGCGAGTCGGATTAATTTTAAAAAAACATTAAAAAATATCCAGGAATTATTAATATGTTTTCAAGAATGAAAAAAAAAATTAAAACCATGCAGGGATTGACCAGATATGACCCAAACGACTTGAAAAATCCAAAGACAATTGAAAAAACATAGTTTGACTAAAAATATTTCAAGACGACATCTTTTATAAAAATATTGAGACAACAACATATTGAATTGACTTGGGTTAACCTAGGTTATGAAACTGTGATAACCTAATAGAAAGTAAATAAAAAAAATATTGAAGCTCAATTTTTAATCAACCTAATGTTGAAGAAGAAATTGAAAAATCAATTAGAAATAAAGAAAAAACAAGTGAGTCAACTCGGGTTGACCTATAAACCTGAATCATGAGACCGAGATAACTCAATAGGAAGCAATAAAAAAAATTATAAAGCCAAATTTCTAATTAATCCATTATTGAAGGATGCAATATAAAATAAATAAATAAATAAATGACTAAAAAAGACTTGGGTTAACCTGTCAAACCCTCAACTTGGGTCATAAGACTAGAATAACCTCATAGAAAGCAAATTAAGACAAATTATGAAGTTTAATTCCCAATCAATTCAAATGTTGAAGGATCAGATTAAAACAAAAAATCAAGGACTAAAAAGGACAAAAAACCGAGTCAACCGGATAAACCTACAAAACATGTGACCCGAGTTTGAAACTAAGATAACCTCATAGAAGCGAACCAAAATAAATTATAAAGCTCAACCCTCAATAAATCCAATGTTAAAGAATGAAGTTGCAAAAAAAAAAAAAGAAGGAAAAAAGTATTGTTCCAATGTAGATTACTTTGTAATTGATAGAAAACAAATCGAAATAAATTATGAAGTTCATTCCCTAATAAGTCTAATGTTGAAGAATGAAATTAAAAAAAAAAACTAAATTTAAAATTCAAGAAAAAAAGAGAAAATAATGTTATTAATTTGTAAAGAAGGGACAATGATTTCCCTCTCAATTAGTTTTTGTTAGAAAGGTTTTATCTTTGGCAATAATAACCATATAGAAGAGGCAGTTTGAGAAGGCTATAGTGTAACTGGATATTATGTTGTGTGACCTTGATTATAATAGTTAGAGCCATGGTGTTGATTGTTGAATGAGAGCAAATGAATGTTTTCCACAAATAAATATTGACAAATCAAAACAAAAACAGAGAAAAAAAATTATACTGATTGTTGAATTCTTCAGATTTTTCTTTGTTTATAAACTGATTCAACAACAAAACATTTCCTTTTCTTAATGAATTTGGTTGCATCATGCATGATTGGTGCATGTAAAAAGCATTTACATGGTTAAAGGAGATCCAAAACTAGAGGATTCATGGTCTTTCACTAGCAGAATTTATCACATTGTTCCTTATTGCTATAGCAACACCAGCAAAGTGTACCTGTATAGTGATCTCTTATGTAATTAGGTTTAGCAATCACTTGTTTCATGGTTACACTATTTTCTCTATTGTCATTTATGTCAACACTGCCAGTTTTAAAAGGAAAACATCTACTCTAATATTATTAAATTTAAATATTTCAAGGAAATCTAAAAGAGCTTAGCCTAAATACTGGGGAACGATGAATTACAATAGTGAAGTGATAATTTCACCCTTCATTTCAAAATCATTAAGCTTTATATTGTATAGAATAGTCTTTTTTAAATGATCAAAAAGTCATTTATGAATTGGATGGGGCAATAAGGTCTATACCTTTTTATTCAATATAGTAAAATCACTAAATCGCTCTTAATAGCAGAATTTTAGGAACAATTTAGGAGGAAAGCACCACAATTGAAAAATAAAAAGTCTAAGGACTAAAAAGAAAAGGGAAAAATTGTCTCCCGTACAAAAGAAGGAGATGATATAGTTATAAAAGAAAAGGAACAAAGGCAAGAACCTAAACTCTTTTTTTTTTTATGAAAGAAAAAGCTCATAACCTCCAAAGTATCACTTTAGAGTGAGAGTGGTGAGGTTGTAGATAACTTTTTTTCAAACGGGAGAAATACTTATATATATAAAAAGGAGAGAAAACCTATAAAGATTTCAAGAAGGAGTTCAAGAAAAACAAGAAGAATCAGAGGGATTGTAGAGGAGAAAAAAGATTGATCAAGGTTAAATTGACATGAAACCACTTGGTAAGTTACTCTAAACACCCAAACTTTGTATTGTTGTAGGGAAAAAGTGTAAACTCCTAAAAATTTAAAACTAGGGTTTTTATGGAATTAAAAAATTAGAATGTGTTGACACAATTGGTTGTGTTAGTTTGTAGAGAACTTGAGTTAGAGAGATCACAAGATGAAAAACATAAAGAATTGAAAAAAAAAGATAAAATCCTTAAATCTTCAAATTAGGGTTCTTGAAGATAATTTAAGGAAAATTAGGCTTATTATGAAAATATGTTTAGTTTCTTAAGTATAAGGTTTGATTGTTAAGAATAAATTGAATTGTTGAAAGAACAACCCCCACCCCTAGAGAGATAGGTTCAACCAAGACAAGGGTTCTTGGAGTGTATTCTTTGTTGTAAATTTATGCATGTTTAATGATAAGGGAACATCTTTAATGAGTTATATATAGTTATTTACATGAAATCTTAATGAATGATTGAGTTTCTTGATTTCAAAGATTTTGAGTAACTTTGGGGAAACAAAATTATGATTCCCTGAAAAAAGTTTCTGAATAGGGAATGAAATTAAGTATAATTTGGTAAAAGATTGGAAAAGAAAACCTTTAAGGATGAAAATAGGGATTTTGATCCCTATGTGTTTTGTGGGGAAAAGAGGGGGTTATGTAGTAATTGAGTGTGTATCCTAAAAGAATTTATCATTTAGTGTGTTAGGTATAAAATTTGCATGAGTATGAGTTAATCTTGAAAGGAAAGAAAAACTCAAGATTTCAAGGATGAAGGTTTGACTAGAGGGAAAAAAAGAAGAAGGAAACTTTCTAAAAGCCAAAACGAGCTAGCCATTTTGAGAAACAGCTAAATCGATTCAAGAAATGGTGAAACCGTTTTGGCTACTCTTTTGTGGTAGCTTGATTCTATGTTTTGGCTTTTTATTGGTTTTCTTTGATTCTTTTAGGTTGATTAAGGACGATGGGTGATTATTATATGGAAAAGAAAAGCATGATATGTATGCATGCATGAAATAAGCTCACATGACAGCATTGTTTATACTGGAACGTTAAAAGTTGAGAACCGTAAGTTTAATATGAGATAATATAAGAATACGTGTATTAATGAGTAAAAAATAATCAAATTGTTAAAAGAATATTGAGAAGTACATTCTTAATATTTAAAGAGTGAATTTGATGTAAAACCTTGGGTGATATAGGAGAGGTATCGGTTACGGGATCCCAGGCAAGCGAGACAGGACCAGTGAGAGGAACATGTAAGTACTCATCACCTCAACTTCCTTAATTTTTAGCATTAATTCAATGTTTCATTTCTAAGTTGTACTCCAAGAAGAATATGTTTATGCAAAGTAATGAAATGATTAAAGACTGGTGGAGTCTTGTTAAATGTGTACTTTAAATTGTGTTATGTATATGGAAGCCAACCATACAAGTAGGGCTTCGAATGATGAGCTGTAAAATTATCATGTGATTGTATAATTGTGTGAAAACCAACCTGAGAAACTTAGTTTATGAATTTGTGTTGAAAACAAGTATGAATGAAATGTGTTCATGGAAGCTTGCCACATAAGTAGAGTTGTTTTATTAGCCCTTAAAGGATATATTAAAAACGTATTGAACAAGGGAGTCTACCATATGAGTGGGGCTAAGTTTGTGGTCTTGGAGGACATGTGGAAAATCTATTTGAGTATGGGAGCCAACCACATGTATGGGGCTTAAAATGAATATTTCCGGTCGGCTATAAAGAATGAGGACTCGATCATTAAGTTAAGATACCGGTCATAAATATAAAGGTATTTGTCAAACATGAGATAACCATGTAAGAAGAATTAAAAAAAAGTGTTGGTATACATCTTGAGGAAGATTATCTGATTAGAATTTAGATTTTTTATACGGTTATATAATTAACTAAAATTCAAGAAATTTATCTTGGAGTGAAGAGCTTGTTATGTTTAAAGTTAATTATTGGTGTAAGAACACCAAATTTAGATCTAAGATTATATGGCATATGTCGGTCAGGAATCTTAAAGTTTTAAATATTATATGACTTATTAGAATATTTCAAGAATAAATACTTAAAATGCTGTAAAGAAATTTAGGATTTTGTAGTTAACTCAGGATCCAAACTTATTGTGATATTAAGTTTTGAATGATAAAGGAAAAATGATAAATTTACCCTGCGAATTTGCTGTGAATATATACACAATAAAAATACAATCTCTTTTAATATTTTTTATAATCTTAATTTAATAAGTTCTATAATCATTGACCGGAAACTACCTAGAATATATTAAATTAAAAGTGGTATTGTTATGCCTCCATTAGTTTTTTTTATTATTATTTTTTATTATTGTTGTTGTTGTTATTGTTATTATTATTAGAATTCAAATCATAGGGCTCTTTTTTATTGAATATTTAATCGAAGAAACACCATGGTTATACATATAGATTAAAACATAGTATTAGCAACAATGTGATTCAACATCTGACCTTTTTATTCAAGAAATTAGCAGTGCTATTAATTTATAATTAATTATTTCGAAGCACATCAACTAAATAAAACTAGACACATTTTGAAGATCAATTACATGTGATATACTAGTCAGCCATACAGATACAATATTTCAAAGACACCCATGCTAGATATATTTTTTCTTAAGACCTTTAGTATATTAGGTGATACTAGAAAATTCTAATGTACTTTGTTGTGGGTTTGAGTATTTTTTTTTAAATTTAAAAAAATATTAAGAGTATGTTGATTTTTTAACAGTATCATTAAATTCAATCAAACGATTTGATTTTTAAATTCTAAATCTCAATAAACACATAATATAAGGATTAAATTAAAAAAAAACAAAAAGGGTCAAAATGCAACAACAAAAAAATACATTGTAAATTATTATTGTAATTCAAAGTGCTGATGGGTATGGGAAACATTGTTTTTTCCATCCCTTTTAGCGTTATACTAATACATTAAGATTTTTTTGACAGTATTATTAAATCGAATGATCTTGAAACTTTTCAATCTCGCTTCTTACTTAACTTAAATTTTAAATTAAATTATATAGGAATTGATCTAAAATAAATTATTCAATTTAATAAATTTAAAAATAATTTAAATAACCAATAAAAATATAACATACATATATACTTAATTAATCCGTAGCTTTGTGGATGGTCTCTTTGTCACTTGGATGAAATTATATACCTAATTTGTCAATACATCAAAATTTGAATTACGTTATTCTAACACCAATATTTGAGTTTGACATGATCTTATAACTTGTTTGTCAACTACGATAAATAAGACAAGCATCTTAGATCTTTTACCATGTTGTCACTCTTCCTCGTAGATGAGATATTTTTTGCACTATTTATCTTGGACTGTGTGCTACATAGACTTCCATGATTCAAAATTACTTTGTTTTTATTAGATATTAGTGAATTTACTTATTAGTTTTAGCAATATATTATTATAGCTATAAAACCCAGCTGGATATTAATTCAGGATAAAGCCCGAATTTAAAAGAATCAATCCGATTGACTTTTTCTTTTTGTTTTTTTATGGAAAAATTATTTTAAAAGCAAAATCAGTACGAATCGTTGGTATGATTTTAGAAACAAACGAGATAGATGTCCGCGCGCTGCTGCGGG
>Ga0325414_1002110_pt1 | contig 19855 bp, 5 predicted proteins | sample PopdelMetagenome_8_FD_206183 | JGI IMG/M metagenome (GOLD analysis project Ga0325414, IMG submission 206183) | Populus deltoides microbial communities from Bellville, Georgia, United States - Leaf-PdKOR-R3 | ecosystem: Host-associated > Plants > Phyllosphere > Phylloplane/Leaf | place: USA... | reverse complement strand
GTTAATTAGTATGAGGATGTTCCTGCTCAACAACTGTCGTTGTTTCTCTATCTGAATATGACGTGATTTGGACTCCACATGCATGATATATCAATGTCGAGGTATTTTCCAAGAAGTTTTAGTTTTTGAAGTATTAAATGGTTAATTTTTCTTTACTTGACAAGAAGACGAATTTAATAGTTTTACTCTGAATTTTCTTGAATCCTAAAATACGTCTATTGACAGTAGAAATGACCCATCAGCCAGACTGTATCCAACTACACTCAATTAGACAACATTTCTTGAATTTGACTTGATTTGGACTCATATTCAGGAAAAGTCTACCAAGGAACGAATATATTCGGAGAATGACTAAAAATAAATCAAATCAAAGCTGTGGAATTAGAAACTAAAAGATGGATCAAATTTGTCTTTATAGTGAGCCATCTTAGTGGTGGGGTAAAAACTTGATGGAGAGATAATTATTTATTCATCAAAACAATTATTTATTTTAGAGGAAAATCCAAACTCAATTTCATTTGATCAACATCACACCATCAAAGAAAACAAGAAAAAAGTATTTAATTGATATAATAAATTTTTTTTGGTAAACTAATATAAGAAAAAAAAAATCTACTAAAATGAGTGGCACTCAAACAGCTCCGAATATTCGCATTTCTTATCTTCCAAGCAAAAAGAGACAATAAAAGGAAGTGACGTTTCTTTTTTCCGGTTGTAAATAGATGGAGACATCAATACCAAAATAAACATGAATTAGTTAGAATAATTATAACTAACTAATATAATAGGTTTTAATATTTACTTTTAATATATATAAAATGAAAGATATTAAGAGTTGATTAATGCTGTTAAGCTATATATGTTTAAATATTTGCAATATGTACATATTTTGATTTTAATATTAGTAATTATAAAGTTTATTTAGTTAATAAAAACTGTTCCATTTTGTTCTCTCATCTGCCTCTCACTATTGTTCTTTTTTCTTTATCTGAACTGTCTTGTCTTCTTTTCTTTTCTGTCTCTCATCTCTCAATCCTTCAAGATTCAAAATGCATAGCAATTTACGTTAGGAGTATTGATAAAAAAAAATAAATATAACCAGAAAACAAATAAAAAAAAGACATTGGAGAAAGAGAGTATCTAATTCTAGTAAAGCATTTAAATTTCCATTGAAAGATGCGTCATATATTAATATAAGGTCCATTTTCCATTAACTAATAGGCGGTTGCATTCTAATGCTTGAGATTTATTTTTTATGCTTAAGCATTTAATTCTTTTTTATACACTAAATTGAAATTAAAACATGTTACCCCTTCTCAAGCTTATAGGGCAATGGTATCATGGACCCGTCTCGTAGAAAAAACAAAAAACGCTTGATAGCAATGGTCTCATGGACCATCCTTCTGGTCTATATTGTGGAAAAAATACAGATGATAATGATCTTACAAACCATCCCACTAACCCACATCGTGGAAAAAATACAGATAGCAATGGTCTCACAGACCCATCTAACACTGCATCCATCTTTTACTTGTTGATTGTCAATAAGTACTTTAGAAATAAATAAATAAAAAAAGAAGACTTGTTGACATGACAATGACAAGAAGTATTTTAGAAATATTATTATTTGTGATTTATTTATCGATGATATTATTTGATTTTTCCATCGTCATCGAAATTAAGGTATGATTTTCCGCATGTTATTTGCATAAAAAAAGTAGTAAGTCTTATGTATCCATCATTGTCATGCAAAGTGAGCTTCCAAGCGTTAACTTTTTATTCATATTTTTTCATAAAAAAAAAAATGACATTGGGTTACTTTATAAGAAGAATACAAGTTTTTGGTTAATTGCTTTTATGCAATTCAATTATTTTTTTCTACAATGTTATTTGTTTTAATCAGCATTATTAAATTAGTTTCAATATTCATAAGTTAATCTGAAACCTAACTTGATTCAGGTTTTAAAAAACTCAAGTGAGAGTTGACACCATCAAACTAATATTATATTTATGTCTATTATACTTATAAAACCTATTCAAGTAATAGGTTGAGTAGATTGAGTGATTCAATTTAAAATAATATTATTTTAAGATATATCTTTTTAAAAATTATAATAAAGTCATTTTAAAAAATATTTGAAAAGTCAAATCTAGTTTAACTTGGATTTTAACTAGACCATATGTTGAACTAATAGATTAATATAGTTTAATCAGCTCAACTCTTTTCTAGTTTAATAAAACCTAATTTGAGAGTAAAATACTAAATTCTTCATACCATCAAGTTGACTCGTTAAGCCAGATCGGATTTAATAACACCTCTCCTGGCTCTCAATCCATTGAACACAAATGAAAAAAAGCTTTACGTACAGAAGTTTGGGTTTGTTTAGAGATTCGTTATAGCAAATAGGCTCAAAAGGTTGGATATGTTATTACTTCCTCCCCCTGTCCTCTGTTTTTATTTTATGCTACCTAGCCCCTAATTGTGGCTCTACCACCTTTCTATACTAATTCTCGACTATTATAAAAACAAGAAGAAGAAGCAGAAGCAGAAGCAGAAATAACTTAGCGCGGTTGTGTATATAAGATAGTTTCCTTAAATGAAGCATGTACATGTCTGATGAGCAGAAAGACAAAAAATGGTAAATGAGGACAGCATTGCATCACCACCATGGCAAACTCGGCATGACCGAGGAGTGCAGCAATGTGCAAAGGAGTGTTTGATGTGCTAAGGATATATAGCCAAGTAATTGTTTCTTCTTTGAGACTAAGAGTCAGTGTGTAGCGGAATTAGCCTTCCTTCTCTCCTTTTGGTCAATATTTAATTATATATATTAATCACTTGATGAAAAATTAAATATGACTAGAATATATATATATAATATGGTCTCACGGACTCTTATCATCCTTTTCGAAGAAACTCCTGATAGCAATGGTCTTACGAACCGATCTCACATTGCACTTTGATTATTCTTTATTTTCTTGACTCTTCTTGTGTTTCACTACTTGATGATTCAAGAGTTATCCAATCGAAAAAACAATTAATTGTGGATTGTATGGTAGCTGCATCTATTTGTTTTTTTTTTTGGTGTAATTAAATTAATTATTTCGATAAATAAAACATGTATTTGGGAAAAAATAAAATTAATTATTACTAGAGAGGCACTGGAGCCTTTGATATTTTGCAAAGGCATGGAATTCGATGCCAAGGGAATGTAAGATAGTTGTTGACTGCTGGCGTCAACGTGATAAAGCAATAAATTATAGTGAAAATGAAATAGTTGACAACCACAAGCTGAATTCAAGTTAGATTTAAAGTTGGATAATAATTGAAGTATTTTTATTTGAAAATAAATTAAAATAATATATTTTTTATTTTTTTAAAATACTTTTAATATCAGTATATTAAAAAATTCAATAAATATATATATAAATAATTTTAAATAAAAAAATCAAATTTTATTTGATTTTTATTTGAAAAACAGTACCAACCAAGGCATATCCAGGAAAAGTCTATCAAGGAATAAAGATATTCAGAGAATGACTGAAAATAAATCAAACCAAAGCCGTGGAATTAGAAACCAAAAGATGGACCAAATTTGTCTCTACAGTGAGCCATCAAAGTGGTGGGTCAAAAACTTGATGGAGAGATGATTATTTATTCATCAAAACAATTATTTATTCTGGAGGAAAACCCAAACTCAATTTTATTTGATCAAAGTCATACCATCAAAGAAAACAAGAAAAAATGTATTTAATTGATATAATAATAAAAAAATAGTATACTAATATAAGAAAAATAAAAATTTACTAAAATGAATAGCACTCAAACAGCTTGAATATTCGCATATCTTATCTTCCAAGCAAGAAGAAACAATAAAAGCAAGTAATGTTCTTTTCTCCAGCTATAAATAGATGGAGACATCAATACCAAAATAAATATGAATTAGTTAGAATAATTATAACTAACTAATATAACAGGTTTTAATATTTACTTTAATATATATAAAATGAAAGATATTAAGAGTTGATTAATGTTGTTAAGCTATATATGTTTAAATATTTGCAATATGTACATATTTTGATTTTAATATTAGTAATTATAAATTTTATTTAGTTAATAAAAATTGCTAAATTTTATTTAAAAAATAGTGGGTCATGCTATTTTTGGCTTCTGAGTTTGAAAGGAAGGATCGAAATCTGTTGAATGAGATTTGGCTTTGAAAAACTTTTTCCCTTACCGGTTTCCTCCTGCTTTGTTTACACACGCTGTTTAAGTCTTGCAGTGTTAGAAATATATGTGATGGCTTGTCGTTTTAATTATGTTAATTGTGACGTTTGTGTTTTGATATAATAAAAATGCTTTCTTGTGTGTTGTATACGGCTAATACCCTAATATATTTAAAAAAAAATTTCTTAAAAAAGCAAATATTCGAGGTTTTAAAAAATATGTTTTAGCATGGATTTTTTAAACACAAAAATTATTTTCTTGCATCTTGGATTTTACAACGTGTTTGTAAATTCTAAAGGATGTTGGCCAATATTTCAAAAAAATATAAAAATCTTATTTTTGAGAATTCGACTTTATTCATTATTAATGTTTGGATAAAAAAATCCCGAAGGGGTAAATATCCAAAATATTATTAGGAATAATTTGTTATTATTTACTATTAATGTTTGGATAAAGAAATCCCGAAGGGGTAAATATCCAAAATATTATTAGGAATAATTTGTTATTATTCACTACAAATGTTTGGATAAATAAACCTCAAAGGGGTTAATATTCAAAATATTATTGGAAATAATTTGCCATTTGTTCACTGTTAAGATTTAAATAAAGAAACCCCAAGTGGTAAATATAAAAAATATTTTTCTATGAATGACAAGTCATTATCCCTTAATAATATAAGGGCAAATAAACCTATAAAAGGTAAATGCCCAAAATATTGTTAATAGGAATACAATTTGTTTATTTTTAAAAGACAGATTTATGCCTAAAATTTTATTTAAAATATTTTAATTGTATATCCTCGAAAGAAGCCTCAATTATAATTGGGGACATTTCAAATTTTGATTCCACAATTTATGAGTCATGAAAAGATGAAATACTAAGGAAAGAATGGGCTTTTTAAAGCACCTTGAATTTCCTTAGATTTCTAACTTAGTTTTTCTTTTCTTTTCTTTGCGATTTACGAGTCGCGAACACTTGAAATATTAAGGGAAAAATGAGCTCTTAAGCACATTGAATCTCCTTAGACTTCTATCTTAATTGTCTCTAAATTCAAAAATTCTGAATTCTTTTCAAATCAAGCATAGACTTCAAGAGATTTGCACCATTTCTCTTTGGCACTCTATAGACATATCTAAAGGTATGATCCATATTGGCCAAGGATTCTTTCCCTTAAACTTTGAACCCAAGTTTGCACATTATAGCAGACCTATCCTAAGAAACTGATGGGATTAGAGAACATCAACATCATAGTAATTATAGGCAAACCAAACACCAAGCAGCTTACCTTAGGTAGAGCGTATTAGGGGTGCTAAAACCTTCCCTTTACGCAACCAGTCTCTTGCCTTAGAATCTCTAAAAGACCAGTTAGGTTTTCTAGTGACCATAATACTAGGTGGCGACTCCCTTTTTCACAAAACAAAGACCCCGACATCAATCCCCACTACCAGGAAGGGTCGCCTCGACATCGCGCTCTCTTGAGGGTACGACAGCAGGCAAGAAGAAACAATAAAAGCAGGTAACGTTCTTTTTTCCGACTTTAAATGGATGAAGACATTAATACCAGAAACATGAAATTTTTTTTTTCAATTTGAATACTTTATACTCACAAAATCTGATGAATAAAATATTTTCATTAGTTTTATTATTAGGATGATGATGTCACAATTAATTTTTTTAGATGAGTTTGGATTGATTTTATTTTATTTTTAATTTTTGAACAGTAAAGATATATAAAATACTTATACTTTATATCTTTTTTTATTCAAGTATTCTAATTGATTTTTTTTTTCTATTTAAGTACTTGATAAACTAGTGTCTGGTTTACATTGATTTCTCGAATAAATGTAAGGTTTATATAAAGTAACTAGGAGTAATAAGATTATTAACAATAAAATTTATTTATATGTAAATCATAGATTTAATTTCTCTAAATTTTAAATTTGGTGTGAATAAATTCAAGGGATTTCCAAGATAAATAGTACAATAATAGCCTTTCAAAAAATTGAGAATCTCCCACTCTTCCTCCTCAAGGAATTAATTAGTGGGTGGTTAAAACTATAATTTGTTCTATTTTCTTCACTTTATTTATAGTTTTACCTATATTGTTGTCACAAATTAAGGATAATTAAAACTAGTGATATTTCTCGAACATTGATATAAGAAAATTTTGGAAATTTTTAGTCAATTATAAGATAATAAAAATAACTATTAACAAAAAGAAACAATAAATAAAATTATAAAAGTAAAATATGTTTTTTTAAATTATGTAATTTTTCTTTGTTCTCAAGACAAAAGGAGTTTTTATTAGCATTATAGTTTAATGAATAAAAAGTAACAACAATAGCCCCATGTTAATAATTTAAACTAAAAAAAAACATATATTTTCATGCAATCAAGAGGCTGCCATCATTCCAAGAAAACCATGGTTACTAACGCCATCAACATCTGAATTAATAGCCTCATCTTAATATCAAATATAAATGCTGATCAATATTTGTTATAGAGGGCAGCTAGCGAGGAGGTTCAGGCTTTTATAAAGGACTTCACGGACCCACCCCGTGGAAAAAACCACCATTACAAATATATTTGATTATATTTGTGTGTATTTGTTTTTCATTTAATTTTTTAAAATAAAAAAAACATGTTAATTAAAAAAAACATAACTCACGGTGGTGAAGCGATGGACAAATATCTGGTCTATGTAGTAAAATGAGTGGCACTCGAAGGTTCACATACCTTTTATTTTTATTAATTTGGATTTTCTTTCCTACTTTTTAATATTTTTGGGATGAGAATGAAATATTTTATATAAACTTTAAAAACAACAGTAATGAGATTTATTCATACATATATATATTCTGTGTTACAATTACTTATATAAATGGATGGAGCATGGAAATTATAAATAAAAGGCGATTGTCACAAACTAAACTTTGAAGATGAAATTGAGAAATCTCAAGGAGCAAACTAAAAATTTAACAAAATCTGCTTTCAATTAGAAAGCTTAGAAATAAAAAAACATAAAAACAATGGAATCACATCAACATCACTAGCAGTATAACGTTCCCTTTCAATTAGAAAGCTTAGAAATAAAAAAAAAAACAAAAAAACTGTTTTCTACGTACACAGCACTTCTCCATTTATATCTTCTCCATTATAAAGTAATTTTATACCTATTTTTTTTTATTAAAATTTAATTCTTTTCAAAATCACATTATCGGAAAAAACGTGAAAACTGATGGACTTTTTATGAAAATATATGATTGATATGATACAAAAAATGGGAACAATGATATGAGAAAATAAAAGTTTATATACTAAAATTAATAAAAAGTGAAAGTATATATATCAAAAAATTTATGTGATTTATATGATACTGATATTTTGAACATCAATATATTAAAAAATTTAAAAAATAATTTTAAATAAAAAAAATCAAATTTTATTCTATTTTCATTTGGAACACAGTACCAACCAGGCTATATCTAGGAAAAGTCTATCAACGAAGAAGATATTTGGAGAATGACAAAAAATAAATCAAATCAAAGCTGTGGAATTAGAAACTAAAGATGGACCAAATTTGTCTCTACAGTGAGCCATCTAAGTGGTGGGGCAAAAACTTGATAGAGAGATAATTATTTATTTCTCAAAACAATTATTTATTCCGGAGAAAAATCCAAACTCAATTTCATTTGATCAAAGTCACACAATGAAAGAAAACAAGAAAAAAGTATTTAATTGATATAATAAAAAACAATTGGTTTACTAATATAAGAAAAATAAAAATTTATTAAAATGGGTGGCACTCAAACAGCTCTGAATATTCGCATTTCTTATCTTCCAGGCAAGAAGAGACAATAAAAGCAAGTGACGTTTCTTTTCTCCAGCTGTAAATAGATGGAGACATCAATACCAAAACAAATATGAATTAGTTAGAATAATTATAACTAACTAATATAATAGGTTTTAGTATTTACTTTTAATATATATAAAATGAAAGATATTAAGAGTTGACTAATGTTGTTAAGCTATATATATATACACATATTTTGTTTTTAATATTAGTAATTATAAAGTTTATTTAGTTAATAAAAACTGTTCCATTTTTGTTCTCTCATCTGTCTCTCACTATTGTTTTTTTTTATTATTATTATTCTAAATTGTCTTGTCTCTTTTTTTTTTTTTTTTGTCTCCCATCTCTCAATCCTTCAAGATTTAAAAAATATAGCAATTTACGTTAGGAATATTAATAAAAAAATATAACCAGAAAACAAATACAAAAAAAAAAAGATATTGGAGAAAGAGAGTATCTAATTCTAGTAAAGGATTTAAATTTCCATTGAAAGATGCGTCATATATTAATCTAAGGTCCATTTTTCATTAACTAATCGGCGGCTACATTCTTTTTTATAAACTAAATTGAAATTAAAGCATATTACCCCTTCTCAAGCTTATGGGGCAATGGTCTCATGGACTTGTCTCGTAGAAAAAACAAAAAACGCTTGATAGCAATGGTCTCATGGACCATCCCACTGGCCTCTATCGTGAAAAAAATACAGATGACAATGATCTTACAGACCATCCCACTAACCCACATAGTGAAAAAATGCAGATAGCAATGGTCTCACAGACCCATCTGACACTGTATCTATCTTTTACTTGTTGATTGTGTTACAAAAACTACTGATAAATACTTTAGAAATAGAAACAAGAAGACTTGTTGACATGACAATGACAAGAAGTATTTTACAAAAACTACTGATAAATACTTGTTAATCTCGAACCTAACTTGGTTCATGTTTTAAAAAATTTAAATGAGAGTTTTTAAAAAATTTAAATGAGAGTTGACTTAATCAAATCTGATTAATCAAATAAATCAATCCATGAACTAGTCAACCCAATTAAAATTTAATTTATTAAATCACTTAACATATTTAAATATGTGCAATATATATGTATTTGGAATTTAATATTAATAATTATAACTTTTTAACATAAGTTTATTTAGATAATTTGCTTGATCTACAACTTCAATAACTTGTATATAAGCTTGTGAGCACTTAGATCATTTGCTTGATCTACAACTTCAGTAACTGAGAGAATTGAACTGTCTTAGATTGAGTTTCCTAGCTGATATCAAAGGGTAATGTCGAGAAAGAATCCCTTCAGGGCTGACCCTTGCTCATATGGCACTCCCCACTTGAAATGGATGACCACCCGGTACTGAGCAATTAAATTAATGAATCAAAGCAGAATGGATGACCACCCGGTACTGAGCAAATTAATGAATCAAAGCAGTCTCGAGATTCATTCTCTTTTTAGCACCGGAAAACACTTTCCTAAACTGAAGGGAGCATTAAAAAAAACTAAACTGGCTTTATTTGTTTTATGAAAACCACTTTTCTGGAAATAACTTTTCTATGTTTGAAATATTTCCAAGAAAGTGGTTTCAAACATGGAAAAAACAACCCTTTTGATAGAGGACTTCACGGACCATGCCGTTGAAAAAACCACCATTACAAATATATTTGATTATATTTAGGTGTATTTGTTTTTTATTTAATTTTTTTAAATAAAAAACATGTCAAAAAAATTTATATATAATGTTTTTATTATAAAAAATATAACTCACAGTGGTGAAGCGGTGGACAAATATCTAGTCTATATAGTGAAATGGATGGCACTTATTAATTTGGATTTTCTTTCTTAGTTTTTAATATTTTTTGGATGAGAATGAAATATTTTATATAAACTACTGAGATTTATTCATATATATTCTTTGTTACAATTACTTAAATAAATGGATGAAGCATGAAAATTACAGAAGGCGATTGTTACAGACTAAACTCTGAAGATGAAATTGAGAAATCTCAAGGAGCAAACTAAAAATTTAATAAAATCTGAGCAAGTCGTTTCAGAAGCCAAGAAAGAAGAAAAAACAATGGAATCACATCAACATCACTAAAATTATAAGGTTTTTCTTCCGATCAAATAAACAAATTTATTTTAATTAGAAAATATTATTTATTTATCAAAATTATTATTATTTTGGAGGGAACTTTTCCCCCAAGATAACCCAAACTCAAAGTTCTTTTATTCAAAGTCACATCATCGGGAGAAACATGAAAACCGATGGACTTTTTATGAAAATATATGATTGATATGATACAAAAAATGGGTACAATGATATGAGAAAATAAAAGTTATATACTAAAATTAATAAAAAGTGAAAGTATATCAAAATATTTATATGATTGATATGATACTGATATTTTTAACATCAATATATCAAAAACAAATTAAAAATAATTTTAAATAAAAAAATCAAATTTTATTCTATTTTTATTTTGAAACACAGTACCAACCGGGCCATATTCAGGAAAAGTCTATCAAGGAAGAAGATATTTGAAGAATGACAGAAAATAAATCAAACCAAAGCCACGTAATTAGAAATCAAAAGATGGACCAAATTTGTCTCTACGTATAGGGAGCCATCTTAGTGGTGGGGAAAAAACTTGATGGAGAGATAATTATTGATTCAAAAAAACAATTATTTATTCTGGAGGAAAACTCAAACTCAATTTCATTTAATCAAAGTCACACCATTAAAGAAAACAAGAAAAAAGTATTTAATTGATATAATAAAAAACAATTGGTATTCTAATATAAGAAAAATAAAAATCTACTAAAATGGGTTGCACTCAAACAATTTTGAATATTCTCATTCCTTATCTTCAGGCAAGAAGAGACAATAAAAGCAAGTGACATTTCTTTTCTCCGGTTGTAAATAGATGGAGACATCAATACCAAAATAAATATTAATTAGTTAGAATAATTATAACTAACTAATACAATAGGTTTTATTGTTAAGCTATATATATATATATATATATATATATATATATATATATATATAGATATATATATATATATATATATATATTTGCAATATGTACATATTTTGATTTTAATATTAGTAATTATAAAGTTTATTTAGTTAATAAAAACTGCTCCATTTTTGTTTTCTCATCTGTCTCTCACTATCATTTTTTTCTTCTAAACTATCTTGTCTCCTTTTCTTTTCTGTCTCCCATCTCTCACTCCTTCAAGATTCAAAAAACATAGCAATTTACGTTAGGAATATTGATTAAAAAAATAAATATAACCAGAAAACAAATACAAAAAAATTGATATTGGAGAAAGAGAGTATCTAATTCTAGTAAAGCATTTAAATTTCCATTGAAAGATGCATCATATATGAATCTAAGGTCCATTTTCCATTAACTAATCGGGCGGTTGCATTCTAACGCTTGAGATTTATTTTTTATGCTTAAGCATTTAATTCTTTTTTATACACTAAATTGAAATTAAAGCATATTACCCCTAATTCTCAAGCTTATGGGGCAATGGTCTCATGAACCCGTCTCGTAGAAAAAACAAAAAACGCTTGATAGCAATGGTCTCATGGACCATCCCACTGGTCTATACCGTGGAAAAAAATGCAAATGATAATGATCTTACAGGCCATCCCACTAACCCACATCGTGGAAAAAATGCAGATAGCAATGGTCTCACAGACCCAGCTGACACTGCATCCATCTTTTACTTATTGATTGTGTTACAAAAACTACTGATAAGTACTTTAGAAATAATAAAAAAAGACTTGTTGATATGACAATGACAAGAAGTATTTTAGAAAAACAAAATACAAATCAAAATTAATACAACATCACTTGAGCATGCCTTAAAACTTGTTGAAATCTTAAAACAAGAATACACAACAAAACACCAGTCTTCGTACCATCAAGGCTATGAAATTCTAAACCTTGATAACATAGGAAGATTTTCCACCAGAAAATAATAGCAATTGTTGATGCTCACCTCAATAAAGTGAAACCAAGCTCGTCGCCAATATGGATTTATATGCAGAACTGCACCTATCACCAGCAGCACCATGATGTATGCAACCCCAAAGCTCACATAGAAAATCTCTATATCAATGAAGCCACCATCATCTTCATTGTTCATTGAAGTTGGTGATGATGGCATAATCGCACTACATATTTTGGTTAGCGGTTCTCCACAAAGAAAAGGATTCTCTTTGTAGCAGCTCTCCTCAAACGTGGCAAATTGTGCAACTCTCGCAGGAGTCTTGCCAGACAGATTATTGTGTGCCACACTGAAAAATTCTAGAGAAAATAGTTCAATAAGTCGAGGTGGGATTTCTCCATCCAGTTTGTTGTAGGAAAGATCCAAGCTCTCTATTTCCTTTAAATTTGAAAATGTTGGTGGAATTGGTCCAGTCAGACTGTTGTGCGAAAGGTTCAATGCCTTGATCTTGTTGAGGTTTCCAATTTCAGGAGGAATCTCTCCTGTGAAATTGTTGCATGAGAAATCAATTCCTGTTAAGTACTGGATAATGCTTCCTCTATAAGGAAGGGATACATTCTTTGTTGTAAACTCGAAAGATTGTTGTGATGAGAACACAGAATCATGGGAATTGTATTGTTGTGGGAAAGGATGAGTAGCTATCATCCAAAAGAGGATGTTACCAGAAAGATAATTGTGAGATAGATCAATCACGGTTAATTGGTCCAACGTGCATAATCGAATTGGGATTTCACCTTCAAGATTGTTATAACTCAAGAATAGAAATCTCAAGTTAGATAGCCTGTCAATCCATTCTGGAATTCTACCAGTTAAATCATTATGGGAAAGATCTAATGCGAATATCTCAGAGGAGTCATAAAATGTCATTGTGATCGGTCCTTGCAACTTATTTCTAGACAAATAAACAACTCTTAATTTTGAAGAAGTGCCGAATCTAGGTGGTAAAGGACCGGATAAATTGTTCCTTGATAGGTCCAAGAATTCAAGAGAAGACATATTCCCAATCCATCCAGGGATCCACCCTTGCAAACTGTTGTTGGACAGGTCTAACTCGTACATCAAGCTCATGTTACCTAATGAGAAAGGAATGCTTCCATTGAAACCATTATCAGACATCAATAAAACTTCTAACCCTGGCAAATGAGCTCCGATTTTTGAAGGGATTTGTCCTTGGAAGTGATTCATTGATATACTTAGAAATGACAAATTCACATGGGAACTCTTTGGCAACAAGAATGGACCTGAAATAGAACAGTTTTCTAAAGAAAGACGTTTGAGGTATGTGTTGTTCTCAATCAACCAATTTGGAAACTCTCCCTTTATTTGGGTATTTGTAAGATCCAAAGATTGCAGGTTGAACTGATGGTAAAGGAACTTGGGAAATGCTCTCGCATTTTGTCCACCATTACTCAAAAAGAGGAACTCTAACTGGAACTTTGGGCTCAGATTATAATCATCTTCTTCTGCATATATTTCATTGTCCGAACCATAAAAAGACTTGAGCTTTGAAAGGTTGTATAACGGGCTCAATGACATAGGTATCTTCAAGTGATTGGAAGAGAGATCTAGTTGTTGAAGGGAAGTCATATTTGCTAGACACGGAGGCAAGAAACCATTGAGATCATTGTCATACATATATAGCTCTTGGAGATGATTTAAGTCACATAGGCCTGATCACATTATAATTTAGAAAAAAAAAACTTTAAGTTTCTAATAGAAAATATATAACCTAGAGAGAGTAAGCGTTATCAACCTTACCTTGGGTTGTAGGTAATTGGCCATTTAGACTGCAATTCTGCAAGCTTAAAGTTTTGAGAGAGGTCATCGTTCTAATGGTTTGTAAGATGTTGTTATTGAGAGTGTTGGAACTTAAATCCAAGAGTTTCAAGTTCTTGAGATTAAAGAAGCCTACCACAATCAAGAAATTATATTAACATAGAAGCAATTAAAATTATAAAGGAAATGAAAGACTAAGATTCATCAACCTTACCTTGGGTTGTAGGTATTCGGCCATCTAGTTTGCAGCTCCGCAAAATCAAAGTTTTAAGAGAGGTCATCATTCCGATGGCTTGGAAGATGCTATTATTGAGAGTATTGTAACTCAAATCCAAGTATTCCAAGTTCTTGAGATCAAGTAAGCCTGCCACAATCAATTAAATAAGAAATTATATTATCGTAGAAGGAATTAAGATTAGAAATAATTAATTACTTATTAATCATGGCTAAAAAACCTAAAAATACTCGTCAGGTGTAGAAATTGTATTGTCCAATCAAAAGAAGGATTTTTATACGTCTAACCCAAAAACAAAATACACCGTTGTTAATTTATTCTCCTCTTAAAAATAGCACTCTCTATGTATGAAGTTACCTTTTCATTAAAAAATTTTATGTAATCATTTTATTTACATTACACTGAAATGGTGTTGAAAGAGAGAGAGGGGAAAAATTAAAGTGAAATATTATTTATATTAAATGAATGGTAGAATTTTAAAATAATAAAGATTTCAATTGAGTTAATTTCTAAATTTGAGATTGAATTGACTTTTTTTTATATATATATATATTATGAATTTACTTTCTAATGGATTTGAGTTGAATAGGTTACGTAAATATAAAAGAGGAATTCTAATCGAGCAGGCATAGAAGTAGAATGGTCAATGATAAGTAATAGTGGAGTTGAAATTTATTAATTTACCTCCGGAAGGTACAATGCCACTAAGTGCATCCAAAGATATATTTTTTAGAGAAGGCAGTACTCCAAGGCTTTGAAGGGAGTGTTCAGCTAGAGAACAACCGCTTAGATCTAACATTTTCAAGGAGCTCAAATTTTGCAACTCTGTTTGTTCAAAAGTAGCAAATTATATTTTTCAATTAAACCTAAATGTATAAACATCACTATATATATAATATAATATAACTTACCGTGACCTAATATTCTTCCTCTAAAATCATTAGAGCTCAGATAAAGTGTCGTGAGGTTAGGGAATGCTCTTAATGATTGCAGTAACTGGAAGCTACTTCCATATGTTGTGATATTTTGCAGATATAGAGTCCTCAAGTTGCTTGAACCTGCAAGTTAGTTAGAGAAGAAACAAGGATAATTAATATTATCTTCATGATGCTACCAACCAAGTAGGTAATGTGAATATGTTACTAATTACCTCTTGAGACTATCAATTTGTTAATATTGTTGCCGCTCAAATACAAGGTCTCCAAGCTGCTCAACGATTCTTGATATTTATAAAAATAATAGTTAATTAATTCATTACAAAACATAAATTATGTTGTTTGAAATTAAATTTAATAGATAATTGTATTAATTAAATTGAATATTTATAAAAATAATAGTATATAAAAAAACTAACCTTTCAAATCTATTAACCCCTCCAGTCTATTATAATCCAAATATAATAATTTAAGAGAGGAAAGCAACTCCACAAATGATAGAATACTACTATCAAAATGATTAATTCCCAAGTCAAGATACTTCAAATTGCTCATTTTCTGTAACTCATAACCACCTATACAAAAAAAATAAATTAATTAAGATGTCAGGTAAAGAATAAAAAAAGATATTATTGATGAAGAGGCATTTAATTGTTATTGATGAAGAGGCATTTAATTGTTACAGTGACTTCATGTAAAGAGGTTGAGATGGTGAAAGTAAAAATGAAAGGAGTGATTGTTACAGTGATGATGTCATGATTATATTAATAATCTAAGGAATTAAACAACACCTTATTGCTAAATATTTTCTTCGATGATGAATTACTGTGGAGAACCAAAATGATAATAACTAAAAAAAAAAACTAAAAAAAAAATCTAAATATTTTGTAATATTTAAGAGAGCAAACCTTTCTTATCAACCCAACCAGCTATACTATTACCCCACAAGTGGAGAGCGTTGAGTTGTTGAAAAGGAAGGAACAAGGAGGCATTTAAGTACCAATCTCCCAGTTCCCGGTTCCTTACTCTCCAAAGATAGAGTTCGGTGACTCGACCTGTACTGCTGTTGCAGACAATACTTTCCCAATCACAACAGTGGGCGTGGCCTATTCTCCAGGAGGGAAGGGAGGTGCCGTTGGGATAGTTAAGAGAATCTTTGAGGTGCAACAGAGCGATCCTCTCTTCCTCCAAGCAACCAAGAGGCTGCCATCCTTGCAGCGAAACCGTTATCACTAACACCGTCAACACCTGAAGGAACAGCCCCATCTTATTAATATCAACTATTACAATATTAATTGTTGCGAATGGCAGCGAGGAGGTTAAGGCTTTTATAGAGGACTTCACGGACCCATGCCGTGCAAAAAACACTGCATGATGGCAACGGACACATCCCCTCGTGGAGAATAAATATATATAATTCAATATTGTTCATGACTTTCATAAGCAAAATAAATTTAAAAAAAAAATCTGAAAAAAATCTCAGTAATTTTAAAAAATATCTTAATGAAAAACACACTCAGCAGCCACATAAGTTAGAAGCTTCATTTCTTAAACTAAAAGATTATTTACGAATAAATTTAAAATCGTGTTTTTTGTTAAATAATGTTTTTGTTTCAAATTATCTTTTATATATTTTTTTATCGATATGATATATTAATATTAAAATTAATTTTAAAAAAAATATTTTAAAAACAACTTTTTTTATTTTATTTTAATACATAATTCATAATATCTAAATTCATTCATTTAACATTTTTTTTCAATATATATAATATCTTTCTTTTTTTATAATACTTTTAATCTGAATATCTTAAAAGAAACATGACAAGTTTTTATTTTTTTAACACTACTGATCACTTCTTTAAATATTAGTTATTGTTGATGAATGAGAATTAAGTGAATAGAATTTTAGGATTTCTAGAAGAATTAATTCTCTCAAATTTTGTCATATTTTCTGTTTTTATTTTTATTAAGTTGTCTTTTCTTTCTTACTTTTTAATATTTTTTTGGATGAGAATGAAATATTTTATATAAAATTTAAAAAAACTCTGAGATTTATTCATATATATTGTGTGACTCTTTACTTATATAAAACGGATGAAGCATGAAAATTATAGTACTTTCTTTTTATAATACTTTTAATCTGAATATCTTTTAGAAAAAAATGCATGATGGAAATGTTCTCTCGGGCCCACCTCATGGGGGAGAAAATGCATGATGGCACCATCCAACGGGCCCATTCATGGAAAAATGGATGATAGCAATGGTCTAACAGGCTCAACTCCCGGAAAAAAATGCATGATGGCAATAATATAACGGACCCATCTCGTGGAAAAAAAGAAGAAGCAGGATGGCATAGGACGGCAGGGTCCTCTTCATTACATTTGTTTTCATTTTGATACTAACATGTTTGTTTTATGTTTAAATATTATTTAAAAAAAATAATTTTTTTTATTTTAAATTATTTATTTTAATATTTTCATATCATTTTAACATGTTGATGTCAAAAATAATTTTTAAAAAATAAAAAAAATATATTATTTTAATACATTTCTAAACAAAAAACACTTTAAAAACCAACGATTACCACACTTCCAAACACCCTCTAAGGGTTGCTCGTGTTGATTTTTTTTTCTTGTCAAGACTTTACTATTCATCCTTTTGTATATTATTATAGATGAACTATTTAAAAAATAATGTTTTTTTAATTTGTTTCTCAATTTGTTTTTGACAATTTAGTTCTAATTAAACTCAATTGATTCTGATTTCTTATGAAAAGATAGGATTGAAAGAAAAGGAGAAAGACACCAAATATGAGTGCAATGTCATAATTTTGTAAATGATGCATTTTGGTTTTTAAACTTTAAAAATAATATAAATCATACAATTCTAGTATTTTAATATTTTTTTAATTTAATTTTAATATAAAAAATTCATTTTTATTATTTAGTAAACAGAGGAGAGAGAAATCATCAAATTCTAACGAGCCCAACTCTTGTTAAAAATAGAGTAAAAAATGCATGATGGCATAGGACGGCAATGTACTCTTCATCACAATTCCTTTCGTTTTCGTTTTGATATTATTAAGTATTGCTTGCGTGGATTATTTTACTCCGCAAGGCCTCACTGTTTTCTCGAATAATATTGAGGATAGATTATATAAAATTTTATATTTTTTAATTTGATTTTTAAATTTAATTTTTGATGATTTAGTTATAATCAAAGACCATTTAATTTTTATTTTTTTATAAAAAAATAAATTAAAAAAATGAATCGAAAAAAAAAAAAAGGTTAAACATGGATGTTATAGTCTTACAAAAGAAACACTGTTTTAGATGAGTTTCAATTGATTTTATTTTATTTTTAATTTTTGAACTATAAAAATATAGATAAATTTAAAATAAATATTTTCTTACAATAGTCTTAGAGTGAAATTAGAGAAAAATTTATAATTTTAAAATAAAAAATACATAAAAACATGTTTTTCTGTTCCCACTATTTTTGAATTTTATATCATGGTAATTAAATGTTGCCTGATTAACATAACACTAAATTATAATATAAAAAATTAATTGTGGAATGGCGTGGTAGTTGGATCTATTTGTTTTTTTTTTGTTTTAATTATAGTGAAAATGAAATAGTTAACAACGACAAGCTTCAATTTAGATTTGAAAATTCTATTTGGCAATGTATGATTTGAAAATTCTATTTGGCAATTTAGCTGAATTCTTTTGAAAATTCTATTTGAACGGTAGGCGAGCCGAATCTAAAAGGGAGTGTTACCTCATCTTAATGGTATTTAAAGTTGGCTAGCATTATTTTTTAAAGTTTTTTTTATTTAAAATTATATTTTTATCTTAAATCAAGGGGTTTTCAAGATAAATAGTATAATATTAGCCTTTCAAAAAATTAAGAATTTCCCACTCTTCCTCCTCAAGGAATTAATTAGTGGGTAGTTAAAACTATAGTTTGTTCTATTTTCTTCACTTTGTCTATAGTTTTACCTATATTATTGTCACCAATTAGGGATAGTTAAAACTAGTGATATTTCTCGCACGCTGTTATAAGAAAATTTTGGAATTTTTTATTCAATTATAAGATAATAAAAACAAATATTAAAAAAAAATAGTAGATAAAATTATAAAAGAAAAATATATTTTTTGAATTATGTAATTTTTTTTTCAAAACAAAAGGAGTTTTTATTAGCATTATAGTTTATTGAATAAAAAGTAAGAATAATAAAAAAATTTCTATAAAACTATAATAATTTAAAAAAAATTAAAAAAATATATTTTCAAGCAACCAAGAGGCAGTCATCCTTCTAAGAAAACCATCGTTACTAACACCATCAACATTTGAATTAATAGCCCCATCTTAATATAAATGCTGATCACTTATTATCATTATCAAAAACACTAAAGCTCCCAGTTATGTTAGTGCGGATCTATTCATAAATTACTATTCATTATAATTGTATAATTATGAATTTGTTCTTGCAAAAAAAAGATAAGATTATCTTTAATATATTGTATGAGATTATATTTGTCATTCCACTTTTTTATAGTAAAATTACTATTTTGGCCTTGGAATATAGAACTCTTATGCTTTTGCTCCACAAGTGTTTTTATTCTTTTATTTTTTTTTAAATAGTTAATTAAAATTTCTGTTTAGGATGCTTTAAGTATAATATAAATTTATTTTTATAAAAGAATAAAAAACACTTATAAAAAAATTATATAGAATACTTAAAGAATAATTTAAATATTATTTTTTTATAAAAAATAAAAAAAA
>Ga0325414_1002109_pt1 | contig 19870 bp, 11 predicted proteins | sample PopdelMetagenome_8_FD_206183 | JGI IMG/M metagenome (GOLD analysis project Ga0325414, IMG submission 206183) | Populus deltoides microbial communities from Bellville, Georgia, United States - Leaf-PdKOR-R3 | ecosystem: Host-associated > Plants > Phyllosphere > Phylloplane/Leaf | place: USA... | reverse complement strand
ACTTGGACGAATCATCCAGATAAAAACGACAAGACGCTTTGGAAATGTTGATGGGTTGGTATTAAAAATATTTTTTATATTAAAATATGTTTAAATAATATTTTTTTTTATTTTTAAAATATGAGTTGGCTTTCTAAACACTACCAAAAAAAATATCTATCATTGATCTTGGATAAATATCAATAACAATTCATTTATATTTAGAAATACTTATTATTATTTTATAGAAAACACTCTCTCATATTTTACTATGAATGTATTATTCACTCTCTTATATTTTACATTCAATCATTTTTAATTTTTTTTATATTTTGATCCACAAGTTTTTTTTTAGTGATTGCATCTTTTTGGGGCTGAATTAAAAACAATTGAATCAAATTTATTAACTAAAAAAAAATTTGAAAGACAAGATACCATAGTTTAACAAACACCACAAATGAATGATGATTTCAAAATTTTCACAAAAAGTTTATTTTAGTCCTCAAACTTTACATATTATATCTATTCAGTCCCTCGATATCTTTTCAATTCAATTTTGGTATAAAAAAATATTTTTGTTATTTTTAATCATTGGTTTGAGAGAGGAAAGAGAGAGATCACTGGATTCTAGTGGTAGAAAAAGAAATGTTGTTGACACCGATTTTGACCATCAAAACGGTCGAACTTTGTGTCAAGTGATTTTATTTGATGAGGAAAGTTCATTTTTGTGTCTTTTTCTTACCTTGAAAGTGCCTAAAAATACATATCTAAGTTCAAGAAAATTTTTAGTTTCGGGTTGATTTATGGTTTTGGGATGGTTTTTGATTTTTTGAGACCATGAATGAATTTATCATGATGCCTAGGGTGTTCTCTAGGTGTTCTGGATAAAAAATCTTCAATTCTAATTTTTCAACCACCATAATGACTGAAATTTAGGTACATCAAATGACGCATCGTTTGACTTTTTTTTTTCCAAAACATTGAAGTGGTTGCCCGCCCTCTCTACCAAAAACAATAAGGGCCCAAGCGTGTGGCCCTTACTAAATGGGCCAGACACGCTGACTTGGCTTTCTAGGCCCAATAATATTTTTTTTATTTATATCTTTTTTTATATGTTGTTTTTTCAAAATAATTTTTTTTAATTTAGATTTAAATTACTACCCTTTGTCTTTTTTATTTTGTTTATTTAGCTTTTTTTAAATAGCGATTATTTTTTTTAGTTATTTTGTATACATTTATTTTTTAAGATATTATTCTAATTCATCTATAATTCAAGGAAAATGATTAAACCAATTGACGACAGACAAGTAGGAATTAAAGAATAAAAAATATAAACTTCCTTAAAAAAAATACATAAAACTCTGAGTCACATTTTTGTTACTAAATAATTCTCTTTTTATAGTCTTAAAATTAAAACTCAATGTTACATCTATTCTAAGCTACATTATGAAAAGAAAAAAAAAGTCCTAAATAAAATAAGAAAAATAATAAAAGAATTATATATTAAAAAGAAAAAATACTCTAAATTAACTAGGAAAATATGACCAATACCGAATAGTAACTTTTGAGTCTAATTTGAAAAAACAAGGCTTCTAGAATCTTTTAATATAATTTTAGCTCTATTTAATGATTGAATTGAAAGTTATATATCATATCATAAAACTACATGTACGACAAAAATCATCTATATTAATCTCTTCAAATTATATAAAAAACTCGTTATTCAATCAAAGTTATTCCTAGCTTGATTTCATGGTTGTCCAACAAAAGCTAACAACCCTTTTATTTATTTATTTTTCTCTTCATCATGTGACTCTTCATTAAGATAAGCTAATCTCTTTACAATATCTAATACAATAAAATAATCTTTAGACTATAGTAAAGGAACCTTATAAAGGTTAAAAAGATTGTCATATAGCTAGGTCTTTATTATCCCCTTGATAACAGTGGAGAGTATATGAACTAGACATTCTTTTGTTGACCACGTCAAAACTACTTTGAAATTCTTCAAGCATCAACATTGAACACTTATTACATACAAAGAATAATAGAATGATCCATTTATTATTTATATCTATATTTTTCTACCTCTTCAAAATTTCAAAGTTAACTTCATATAAAACCTTTGAATTATCAAATAATTTTTCATGAGAGAATCTTTGCAAATCCTAATTTATAAAAATTTTAGATTTTTTAAAATCCTTAAGCTCAATGACATTTTCATCTTCTTTCTCATCGAATTCAAGTGGTTAATTCCAATCCACAAAGAAACTAAAATTATAAAAAAATTTAAATAACCTATTCATAAAGATGAAAAAAGAAACTACCCCCTCTACTTGTACCTTTGAAACTCGCTTTCAAAATTGGTTATAGATTCCTGATCATTCTCCTCACAATCCTTTAAGTTTCTCTCTGGTAATTGACAAATTAATCCTAAAATTCTTCTATGCAAGTCTATCTCCGCTAGTCAATGGGTTGATTTTATAACCTGTCTTCATATATCCTTAGTTTTTAGTTCATTAATGTTCTAGTCTTGGACATCTAATTCTCAAGTTAAAAATGCCTCCCACCTCCTACTTGAACATGTATTGTCTTATGACCTTCTAAAGTAATTGTTTTTCAATAGCGCCCAATAATAAATCACTAGGAATTTTTGGACTCTAATACCAACTAATGTAGCTAAACTTAAAAGAATAGGAATAAAAGAACATAATTTTTTAAAGAAAGGATGATAAAGAAACTGTGATTTATACAATTTTACTACTAAATAATTCTCTTCTGATAGTTATAACTAGACGTGGACCTATGCTACACCATGTATCCATATTCCCCCCTAAAAAACAATGTCTAGGTGTCGCAAGTGCATTTCAAAAAAATAAGAAAAGACTAATGACTCAAGTAATTGCCCTGAAAGGGTCTAATATATTGGTTTTATTTTAATTAGATGATAAAAAAGAAAATGATTGTAAAAAAAAAAAAATAAAAAAAAACCGATCACGATAACTTGGAAAAAAACCTTTGGAAGAATGAAATTGGATAAAAAAGGACAAAAAACTGGGTTTAAATCAACTTGATGTAGCGTGATAGACATTTAACCTAGATAGTGAGCTAACCAGAATTATCCTGTAAAACAAGTGGGTCAGGTCATAAGATTGGGATAGCCTAGCATAAATAAGGTTGAATGATGAAATCAAAAAAGAAAACAAGAAAAAAAAAGATATCAACTTACGTTAAGTTTTCAAACCTGTAACCTAGGTCATTAGACTTGAAGCTCAATACATGAAAAAACTGCAAACCCAATCCCTAGCAAATCAAATATTGAAGGATGAAATTGAGAACAAAAATGAATTATGAAATTGAGAAAAAAAAGAATTATATGAAAGGATCCAAAAAAATAGTAATGAGAAGAAAGGGGATAAAAATAAAAATAAATTAGATGAAAACTATAAATCTTTGATTAAATGGTGAAATTGAAAAGAAAAATAACTTTAACAAAAGAACAAGAAAAATAAAAAGAATGATGATAAAATTGAAAAAAAATTAATATGCTATAAATTTGGATTGAGGGATGAAATTGAAAACTACTAAAATTTGCACAAAAGGGTAAAGAAACAAAAATTCAAATCAAATGAATGAATACCAAAGAGAAAAAAAAATAGCACATAACAAATTGGAATTGAATGATAAATTTCAAAAAAAAATCAAAACTTTACAAAAAGGCAAAGGAAAAAAATTAGAAAGAAAAAGAACATAAACCAAATTCGAAGGAAAAACAAATTAAAGGGTAGTTTTGAAGATTTGGAGAGCCAAATGCAAAAATCAAGGAAGATAAATAGAAGAAGAAGGAAAAAAAAATGTTATCGTCAAACTTGAGGTCCGTTTAAAATACTATTTAAGACACGCATCATCTAGTGATGAAGGTTCCATTGAGAGAATTTAGATACCTACCTAAAAGCTGTTTTTTTAGCCACTAGATAATGCAACACACCACTTGAAGATCGCGACCATCCTTCACTTCAAGGGCATCATGTAAAAGAATTATGCATTTAAAGGTGAAAAGATGTAAATGACACTAGACACCAAATCTAAATTCTTTGGCTCTAAAGATAATTTTGTATTTTTACTATTCAAAAAACAAGAAAAAACCCTAATACCCCATTAGCAGGGAAAAAGTTCATAATTTTATTATTATACGGATCAATGAGTGTAGAGCTACAATAATGTGCACCCTAGACATCATCTTTTCCTTTTAATTTATTTTGTTATAATCAAAACTCAATATTAGAACTTTTGTTGCTTAAATAATGAGAAAACAAATCCTAAACAGAACAAAATAATAATAATAATAATAATAAAATTCTAAATTAAATAGAAAAAAAATCTTAAATTAACTAAAAAAATATAATCAATCTCAAAAAAGTAAAATTTTAGGGCCTACCAACCTCAAATGCTAAGAAGATTCAATTCCATAGGAAATAGGATTTTTGGAATCTCTTTAGCAAAACTAAAGGAATTTAATAATTAAATTAAAAGTTATTTTTGAAGATGCACAACATTGAAGAGAGGGTCCATAGTTAACCCATTAATAGCATTGACTAAACACATCCAAATCCATCTCCAAAATAACCCATTTATGCCTTGCTGCCAAGCCTAACATAAGTGATAAGCCTAGAATAGCAGCCAATAATTCTACTTTTAAAGGAAGAATAATGCTTCAAGTTTGCCAGATCGAAACGAGGGATCCATTAATTTCCTAGCTACTGCAACCCTGAGGAAAAACGAATAAACATTTACAAACAAAGAATAACACAAACAAAAATAATTATGGTGGTATTTGGCATCCAATAGAATATTGATATAATGGAATCAGATTTAAACAAGAGGAGAAATATCACACAAACATAGGAGCTACATCTTACATCAAGAGCTGTCGTCCAACTAAACAAAATCAACCTTATCTTTTATAATAATAATAATAATAATAATAAAAAACCTGATCATTTATTTCAACCGTGGGCATATTTGAGCCTGTAATGGATTTTTCATCACTACTGTGAATTCTTCTTTCTCAGACAAATCAACATCATCTCCATCCATAGCTTTCCACTCAAATCTCCAAATCAAATTAGCTACAAAGTACTCCAAATGAAGAATTGCTAGACCATAAGCAGGACATATTCTCCTCCCAGCCCCAAATGGCATCATCTTTATCTCTCTACTTCCTGTTATATCAAATGTTTCCCCTCCACTATTTAGAAACCTTTCAGGCTTGAATGCCATAGGATCCTCCCACACCTTCGGATTCCACCCCATCTCAGCCACCATAAAATTTATAGTTCCATCTTTTGGTACCACATATTTACCCAGCGCTGCATCTTCCGTCACCGCATGTGGCAACACGAAATGGCCTGGCGGGTGCCTCCTTAACCCTTCTAGAATTATTGCTTTTAGATATGGCATCTTTTGCAACTCCTCTTCTTTTATATTCTCTTCACCTTCTTGCACAACCCCTTTAATCTCCATGAATAGCTTCTCTTGGATTTGCGGGTACTTAACTAGATTTGCCATGATCCATTGCAACGCTGTTGAAGTAGTATCTGTTCCTCCGTTAAGAAACTCTGAGCACAGACTAACCATTTCCTCTTCATTGAGCTTTCTTTTCTCTTCCGGAAGCTCCAAAGCCAGTATGGTGTCAACATAGCACAAAACATACTCATCTTCATAGTCTTTCTTTTCCTCTTCACTTTTGTTTACCCTCTCTTCCTTGGCCTTCTTTCTTGCTCTTATCAATGGAATCAAAACATCTTCTTGGCATCTTCGAAGGGAAAACAACTCCCTCCAACGGTTGCGCAACAAGATCTTTGTCACTCCTGGCCAGAAATTGAGTATGTTGAACTTACTAAAATTCACTATTATTTGTCGCTGAACTTCCATAATTTTTTTTATCTGATTTTCATCAAGCTTGTCTCCAAAACACATCAGGACTAATAGACAAAACATGGCATATTGAAAATGTTCCATCACACAAATAGGACGACCGGCTTTCGCTTGAGATTCGATGCGATTCTGGAGGATTTGCAGAACCCAGTTGCGTGCATGAGTGTAAGATTTCACACGCGATGGGTGGAGGATTTCTGCTGTGAGGTTACGCCGCAGAAGTCGCCATGTTGGACCGTAAAAGGAAGAACTAATACTATGCTGATTACTAGTTAAAAATTTTCGTGTAGCAACAGCTGGTGGGCGGTCCGCAAAAACTGCGCCGCCATGTATTAAAGCCTCATGAGCAAGGGTGCGATCTGCAACGAAGATAGCAGGGCGAGTGCCAATACGGAGGGTAACCATGGGGCCAAACTTGGCATGGAGGGATCGAAGGATTGGCTCTATCTTGAAGGCGGACATGCGGAGCCATAGTAAGTGGCCGATGAAAGGAAAGGATAGGGGACCTGGAGGTAGGGTTTTCGTGGTTAAGAAATTGTTGAAGATAATTTTCAAGAAGAGAGAGATGGAAATGGAGACAAGGATAAGGAACCAACTTTCCATTCTGAAAAAAATGAAGTGATGAGTTCAGCAGTGGAATGGACTCAGAGTGCGCGTGTATATACATAGGCTAGCAAATTGACTGACTAATTGTGGATGCTCTTTTCGTTTCTTGTAGATAGAAGAATACATCTTCTATTTTTTTTTTTAATGTTTTTCGGACAAAAGCAAAGACTCAAAATGGGTGGAATTCTTCGCAAGCTATCTTGTTTGTTTTTATGTGCAACGTATTGTATTACGTCCTCTTAGGTTCATTAAAAAAGTAAATTTTATGTGCAACAAGTAAATTTTCAATTAAGAGTTTCAGATTTCAAAGCTGATCGTTTCATTAAAAAAAATTGTCTTAAGATTAATTCTATTTTACTTGTTCCAATCTAGATTACTTTACTCGGTCTTTAATTATTTGTTATTATATTTGTTTGCATATCTGGTCATTGGACACAAAAATCATTAAGCTGTTCAAGAAAAAAAATTACAAAATCTCAAAAGTCAACAATATGGATTTTTTTTTTTGTTTTTTATCTAGATGAATTGACTAGTAGATTGTAACAGGAGCATGACGTTCACGAGAACCAGTTTTCTTGGTAATCAAGAACAGAACAACGCATTTCAATTTGCAGCCCAAGCCACTACAGAAAGATAAATTACTTCGGATTTTAACGTTGATGAATTTTAGTTGCAACCCTTGATTAAAATGTTGTTTTTGTTACGAGACCGGGTGCCAAGAAATCTTCAAATTGCCCAGCAGAGTAGGTCTTGAATATTCCTTGTTGCTTCCGGGACAGGACCTAATTAGCCATGGAATTTCCATAACTAGATACTGTGATGGGATTTGCGTCCCATAAAGATGCGAGGCAATCCATTTCTTGCGAATTTGTAGATTAAAAAAAAAATTGTTACTTCTTTTTCAGTTTTTTTTTTTTTGTGTGTGTGAACATGGATATGTTGGTTGAAATGCGTAATAGAAGTTTTGTATATATTATTTTGGACTTTGGCTTGTAAGTATAATTTATATGGTTATATTTATTGTTTATTAAATCTTAATGTTGAATATGTGTTGATGTTTATTTAGTTGTTTTTTTATATCAGGTTATATACCTGAGTGAGTATGTGTGTGTTGTGGCCTTCAAGTTTTTTTTTTAATATCATTAAATAAAATAGACCAAAGCCTAATTAACATTACCATCCTCTTAGGTTCAATTAATGCTCTTATTTTAATAGTTATAATTAAGTTTTACTATTAGACCTATGTCTTAAATCATTATCTTAGGTACTATAAACACACACATAGTTTAGATAAATTATAAACATATAAGCACGATAAATGTATTTTTTTATTAAAAACAAATGCGAAGTAACTTATTTTATAAAAAATATTTTATGGTAATTATTTTTTTATTATATAATTAGTCTTTTACCTAAAACCTCTAAACACTAGTTAGGGTTTTCTAATTATTATAGAGTTAGGTGGTAACTGTTTTTTCTAATTTTATCCTTATCAATTCTAATTAGCTCGTTGCAATATCTTTTTAATATATATGAAAAAAATATCTAAAATATAAGGACCGGAAAGATTGTCAAGGTTTTTTTTAGGAGTAAGAGGGAAAAAACTAAATTAAAACTAACAAATAGTTATCATAAATAGATATTCAACTCGAAGTGTTTATTTATGGTCAAATTCCGAACTTCCAAACACACCCTCTTCCCAAGACATCATATATAATTAGATGAAGCATTAACGATACCAATTTGCACTGAAAATCTAATCAAGTTTCCACTTTCATATTCTTCATGATTTTCTTAACCCATTTTTTATCCCGTTTTCACATGTATTTTCAAAAAGAATTAAAAAAAAATACTAAAATTAAAAAAGAGAAGAAACAAATTTAGAGAGAGAAAAAATTCAAGAGAGATAATTTTTGGAGAATTTTAAAAAGTAGAGAGAAAATGTGTTCATGAAAAAAGAGAGACAAAAAAACAGATTTTTATTTTTTTAAGTATTCCTATATTAACTACGATTTTATCTAATAATTATTCTTAGTTATGTACAAAATTGTAATATTTGTCAGAAACAAAATAAATCCAAGTATTTAGATTCAATCACGATAGATTCATTGTCCTCTCACCGTTGACCACGTACACAGGGAGCGTGCCGCTTTTTATGCTTCTTCAAACCCATTATTTTGACCATACCTTTGCATCAAGTTTCCTGTCACTAAAACCAAAGCATCTTTTTCACAAAAAGTAAAAAGAACACGTAGATTACTGAAGAAGGAAAAGGAAAAAAAGAACAAAAATGGTAGCATATTGAAGAGCTGGGTGTAGGATCTGGGGAGAAAGTGGACGGCACAGCCAGAAAATATCATAATATAGAAGGAAAAAGGGAAAAGATTGTCCTCTCCTTTCTATTTTTTATTTTTATTTTGGTTAAATTATACCTGTTACCAGATTAAGATTAACATTTTTTTTATTTTTATATTTTTTATTTCCTGTTTTTTTTTTGTTTTTTTTGGGGCTCAGTTTAAGATTAACATTTTTTTTATTTTTTTATTTTTTATTTCCTGTTTTTATTTTTATTTTTTCGGGGCTGGGTTGGACCCAGCCTGGCCCGGCCTGGTCACTGGCCCAAGCCAGTGACCCGGCTGGGCCACATAAAGCACGCGTGCATAAACAGGTAAATTCAAAGTAAACGGCAGACAGTGAATTAAAACGAAAAGCAGGGGAAAAGAGTAAAAGACTTACCTGGTTCTTTTGTAGAAACTTTATGCGAGATTGCTGAGGGCGACGCCCCTGCTTTCAAGTTTCCTCTTGCTCCTTCTGCTTGTTTTTCCTTTTTGTTTTGTTTATCTTGTTTACCAGACCCTCTCCTGTTCGCGTTTTGTCACCTTCGGTTTTGAGATGAAGGGATGAAGAAAAATGAGGGGTTGATTCTCCTCACTGTGTCGCTCCTTGTTTCCAGTGTTCTCCCCCCCTGTTTTTTTTTTTCGTGATCTCTTTGTTTTTTTTTCTGTTCTCGTTCCTCTCTATTTTCTCTCTTCGTCTCTATCTCCCAGTTTTTTTTTTTGCCTTCTTTTTCTCCTCCTGCAGTCCTCTGTTTTTCTTTCCTGCAGTCCCCCATTTTTCTTTCCTGCAGTTCCCCTCGTGAGGTTGCCTTTACCTGGGTTTTTATAGGGCTGGGAGATGGATCAGCGCTGTAACAGGCGACAGTAATGGCGTGGGGCGCTCCATTCAATGGAGAAACGTCCCTGCGTTTAATGGCAGAGCCGCTGCAGAGGAAGAAAACGAGTGAACAGTCGCCTGCACAAAACGACTCCGTTTTCCAATTTCAAAGGCTGCTTTCAGTTTGGTTCTTAGAATTCTTGTAATTTTGCAATCAAGCCCCTGGTTAAAATATAATTGGATCCTTGCATTTCCGCGCCATTTTCAAGCTAGTCCTTGGATTTTAATTTTTGCAATTTGAACCCCAATTAAACCTCAAGCTTTGGTATTTCTTCAATTAAGTCCTTGATTTCATTAATTAAATTAATTTCAAGCTCAATTAAGTCTCAAAACTTATCAATTCTCCAATTAAGCCCTTGATTTGATTAATTAAATTAATTCCAAGCTCAATTAAATCTCAAAACTTCCAATCATATTGCCCTTAACCTAAATTTTAATTTATTCTTCATTTTTTTTATTGTTTTTTCATCATCATTTTTTCATTTTTTTTATTATCATTTTTCAGTAGATAAAATAATAGTAATAATAACAATAAAATAAAAGGGTCACAAATTGGGTTATGACAGTTGCCTCCTCTTTATAATATTTACTATACAAAGATATTGAAAAATTTCATTTTCTTTTAACTTTGTGTAGTAAATTTATAAAGAAAAATAGATACAGAAAGAACTTTTTTTTTTTAGTCTTGAAAACTTCGAAAACAGTAGATTGACATATGACTTTTATAGAGAGATGTAGAAATCAAGAAACTAAGTCATTTGGAAGATGATCCACTTTTTTTGTTTTTTTTAAATGGATCAAATTGTTTTGGGCAACTTGCCTGATGATAAAAGAACGTGAAGAATTTCACAAGTGGTTTAACTGTTCCAGGCGACCTGCCCATTGAAGAATAAAACGGGAAAAAGGTTTCACGAGTGGTCTAATTGTTCCAGGCGACCTGCTCGATAGGAAAAAGAAATGCGAAAAGGGTTTCGCGAGTGGTCTAATTGTTCCAGGTGACCTGCCCGATAGGAAGAATAAAACCCAAAAGATTTCGCGAGTGGTCTAATTGTTCTAAGCGACCTACCCGATGAAGAATAAAACGTGAAAAGGGTTTCGTGAGTGGTCTAATTGTTTCAGGTGACCTGCCCGATAGGAAGAATAAAATGCGAAAAGGGGTTCGCGAATGATCTAATTGTTCTAGGCGACCTGCCCAATGAAGAATAAAACGAGGATTTGTTTTTTGACAAATTCAAAGAAAAGGGTCTCATTGCACCTACCCAAGTAAAAAAAGAAAGGGTCTCATTGTGATGGGTGACCTACCCAAGTTAAAAAAAAGGAGAATGAGGGCTCGAAGGCTCACTCAAAAGAATGTGAGGCCTCAAAGGCGCACTCTAAAGAATGGTCAAGGGCTCAAAGAGGCACTCGAAAGGATGCGAGGGCTCCAAGACACACTCGAAAAGGAGACGAGAGCTTAAAGGCGCGCTCGAGAAGAAGGTAAGGGCTCAAAGGCGCGCTCGAAAGGAAGCAAGGGCTCAAAGGCGCGCTCGAAAGAAAGTGAGGGCTCAAAGACGCGCTCGAAAGAGGTGAGGGCTCAAAGACGCTCTTGAAAAGAGAGGTAGGGTTAGGAAACACACTACTTTGGATGGAAAATGAAAGGTGGTGGAAAAATACAGAAATTTTTCAGGTGGCCTAATTCTTATGGGTGGCCTACTCAGGTTGAAAAATTCTCAAAAGTGAAATATTTTCAAAAGCAATTTCAATCTTGGCCATTTTAAGTTGGCCTTCCAATTGATGGATTCTGTTATAATTTTCTCTAATGAAATTTACAAAACTCATAGTCCAATGTCTCAAAGTTTAGATAATATGCATGTATCTTTACTGATTTGAAATATAGGCCCTCATTTCTTCTTAGTCTTCTTGTTGCTTGATTGATAAGGACTTGCTACCTCTGATTTGGGTCATCTTTGTCGTTTGGCTTCTAGCCCACCCGAGTTGGCCCATGTAAGTCTATTTTCAGATTTGTTTGCACAACTCAGCCTTTGTGGTGCCCATCGTGACCCACTTGCTTGCTAAAAATTTTCTTTCTCGTCAAGTAATTTGAGAGGATCACTCATTACTCCTTGTTTCACTACTAGAAACATTCGGTGTCACTTGCTGAAAGGATCAAGTTGTCTTTTGTAAACCAAAATGCCCCCTTGTCTAGTTGAAGGAAATTACCATCTCATTTTGTAGAATTTTTCCTTCTAAACACAATGTTGCTCCCGTGTATTGGTCATTGCCCCTAAGTGTGCTCTGTCAGCGACTTAGATAAATAATGGTTTTAAGAAGCCATTCTCTCATTTCTCTCCTTTTCAATTTGGTGGAGTATGGGTTTAGAATAAATTTTGAAATCTTGGATCTTGCATTTTGAAAACAAAAATTATTTCAATGTTAGTCTAAAACAAATTACTTTTGAAATCTTGCAACTCCTTGGTTATTTTCTTTCTTGGAAAAGAGATTATTTGCTCTTGTGTTTGGCAATGAGGTCTTCGGTCAAAATACGTAATGAGATGACCTTTTGTTTTTATAGGTTTTCAAAGTGGAGGGCTCGAGAAAAAGCTCGAGGTTTTGTATGAGAAAACCTTGTCTCTTTTTGAACATTCATTTTTATCAGCATGAATAATAATGAGTAATTTATTCTTGATTTCATGAATCTTATGAAAAAGTATTCTTTACATTTTAAGAGCATTGTTTATTGTTCCAGGTTGCTTGCTTGCTTGATTAGAAAGAACTTCTACCGACATGTAACGTAGGCTGTGGTTTTTGGCTATGAAAGAAAAGGATTCATAAGGCTCAAAGAGTGTTTCAAGGTTTCAAAGACTAAGGATCTCTATCAACAGTTTGACTATTGACGTGATTCATATTTGCTTTTGCCACTATTCTTTGATTTGTTGCTTCTTTTTTTTTTTGCTTTGCTAGGGCATACTCACTTTATCTTGGATGCCATTTTTTCTAGTGATTTGGGCATGCCCCCTAGCACTTGAGTTTCTTGAGCTTTTATGCCTTTTTTTTGGCTTTCTCACGGTTTTTTTCTTTTCTCATTGAAATTTTCTCTTGCCCCCTAGTGTGGGGTGTGATCCTAGTCGGGATTTTTTTTCATGAAAGAAAAATTATTTAGGCTTAAAAAGGGATCGTAAGGGATGTACTTATTTCAGAACGTGAAAGGAATAACAAAGATGACATTTCCTCATTTCAAGCACAAGCAGTTAAGATCAATAAACTTTGACCTCATCCAGTATGATGGTTGTCTTTGCAAAGATGCATTTCATGAATCATGAGCAAGGAGTTCACTACATACCATTATTCATACATTTAAAAACACATGATTCAAGAGTAATGGGGTAAGGGTGTTTATTCATTTCTTTTTTTCTTTTTTTCTTTGGTTTATAATTTAGTCACTTAAATGATGGAGTTGCTTGATTTACTTGTCATTCTACAAGTAGAATGTCAAAAATATCATTTTTTAAATAAATATCAAATTATTTTTTGAAATCAAAATGCTAGATCAATTTTTCAAAACTCCAATAGGGAAATTGATTTTGGTAAAAGAGATGAATTGCGTTTATAAGATCACGCGAGGCTTCAAAAGTGTATTCGTGAGCTCTTGAATTGCGTCTATAAGATCACGCAAGGCTTCAAAGATGTATTCTTGAGATTTTATAAGAAAACTCTCTTAAAAAGATGAATAATGCTTGGTCGTAAACACGATTGAATGACAAACTCATTATTTCATTGAAACTTTAGAAAATAAGTTCAACAACAAAGAACTTATGCCAACATCTTGGGCTATGAATATCAGCATGGTAACACATAAAGGGGCTAAATATTTAGCAATCATTGATTGAAATTTTCAAAATCTTTTAATCATTCATTCTACTCGAAAAGGGAATCTTTTCAACAGTTAGTTGAAGTCATATGCAGACCATTCTTGACCTATTATCACTATAGCTTTATCTTCAAAATAGTTGATTTCTGGGAGTCGGTGTGAAGAAATTAGCTATAGGAATGGTAACTGCCTTGGCAACCCCCTTCAGTGTCCTTTCCTTTTTCAGTGAAACCATTCTTTTCAGTTAGATCAGCAAATTTACCTAACCCAATGGCTTGTTCAATCCTCTCAGCTATAACAACCAGGTTAGTAAAATGTTGTGTAGAGCTTCTAACCAAGTATTCAAAGTACAGAGCTTTAAAGGTGTTGGAAAATAAACTAATCATCTATTTTTCCTACATGGGAGGGTTAACTTGTGCAACTACCTCACTCCATCTTCGGGTGTATTCTCTTACGGACTCCTTGTTGTTCTTCTCCATAACTTGCAAGCTTAATTGATCAGGGCCCACGTCTATATTGAACTTATATTGCCTCATGAAGGCATTAACTAAATCCTTCCATTTTTTAACCTTGGTATTGTCCAACTGCATATACCAAGTGAGGGCAGCACCACTTAAGCTGTCTTAAAAGAAATGAATCAACAATTTCTCATCCTCAACCACCTCAGCCATTTTGTTGCAGTATGCTTTGAGATGCGTTATAGGGCATTGAGTTCCTATATATTTGACAAATTCTGGCACTCTAAACTTTTTGGGAATGACAACTTTGGGCACCAAACATATCTTAGCAGCATTTATAGGATCATATAGGCGAATTCCCTCAAATGCCCTCATCATTTGCTCTAAGGCAACCAATTTGTTCAGACCATCTTCTTTTACCATCTTGCCCTTTTGAGATTCCTTCTCTATAGAATCAATGGTTAAAGGCGTTCTTATAGGGTATGCTTATTGGAAATACATGGCATATTGAAAATCAGATGACAAACCGTTTGCCCCTAGATTCTATGGATTGAAGGGATTTATGGGCATAGGTTCAGGCTGAGCTATATGTGTTGCTTTTACGAATTTTTCTCTCAAGGCCTGTTCGAGTAGACTAGTAAGTCTTGTAACTTCTTCTTTAAGATTATCCACCTCTTTTTTATGTTGGGCTTCCAACTGGGCTCTTTCTTCGTTTTTCATTTGTCTTTTCCTCAAACAAGTGTTATAGATGGGTTTCAATGGGAAACCTATATTTCAACATGCTAAATGTAAATCATGCAATTTATGCAAAAATGTTGATTAAAAAAATACGTATGAAATGCAAACTTGCCCTTCACGGGGTAACAACCTAGTAGGGAAAATCCTAATTGTTGAGTGCATCAAGGGGTGGTCATTATCTAGTTTCAAAGGGTCTCTCACATACTTAGTGATCGTCTGTGAAAGGTTGATATGAGGCTTACAAGTAGTGTAAAGATAGAGGCCCTGAGTAATATCAGTTTGGCATATCAACCACTTCCAAGTAAACAATCAAGCGAGAGTTGGATGGTTTCACGAGTCTTACCAAGCTAAAGCCATTGGGGTACCGTTACTCCCCCACTTATCATAGGTTGTAAATTGTGTGCTCTCAAAGTAATGCATGACAATATAAACAAAGATGCATGCTAAAGCAGTAAATGCAGGAAAAATAAACAAATAAACACAACAAACAAGATAGCAATAATAAGACAAAAAGCAAAGCTTAATCTTAAAAAGTCCCTAGTGGAGTTGCCATTTTGTCACACCCGACATCGCGACATCCCTAAAAAATTTACAAGGAAAGAACAGATTTCTGGCATCTTGTTCTTTTAGCGGAAAATGTCTTGTTTAAGGAGTCACTATCTAGTATTATGGTCACTAGCAACCCTAACCGATCAACAGAGATTCTATGGTACGAGACTGGTTATGTAAAAGGAAAGATATTATCACCCCTTAAACGTTCTACTTGAGGCAGACTGCATTGCTGGTTTTGTCTTAAATTGCTAAACATTTATTAGTTTATGCTATGATGATTTGCTTATAATATTCCTGACTCTGGCGTCAGTGAATATTCAACTACGAATACTTCCAACTCTGGCATTAGTAAGTATTACGTAACCCAAAACAAAAATAAATGGTGTTGCTGACTCTAGCTCTTTAAATAAATCGAATAAAAATAAATTTAAATATATATATGCATACTTTTTATATTTTTTATATTTTTATATTTTTTATTTCCTTTTTTTTATTTTTTTGGGACTGGGCTAGACCCAGCCTGGTCACTGGCCCAAGCCAGTGACCCGGCTGGGCCACATAAAGCACGTGTGCATAAACAGGTAAATTCAAAGTAAATGGCAGACAGTGAATTAAAATGAAAAGCAGGGAAAAAGAGTAAACTTACCTGGTTCTTTTGCAGAAAATTTGCACGAGATTGCTGAGGGCGACGCTCCTGCTTTCAAGTTTCCTCTTGTTCCTTCTGCTTGTCTTTCCTTTTTGTTTCGTTTCTCTTGTTTACCAGACCCTCTCATGTTTGCGTTCTGTCACCTTCGGTTTTGAGATGAAAGGATGAAGACAAATGTGGGGCTGATTCTCATCACTGTGTCGCTCCTTGTTTCCAGTGTTCTTCCCCCCCGTGGTTTTTTCTCCCGTGATCTCTTTGTTTTTTTTGTTCTCGTTCCTCTCTATTTTCTCTCTTCGTCTTTGTCTCCTGGTTTTTTCTTTGCCTTCCTTTTCTGCTCCTGCAGTCCTCTGTTTTTCTTTCCTGCAGTCCCCCGTTTTCCTTTCCTGCAGTCCCCCTCGTGAGGTTGCCTTTACCTGGGTTTTTATAGGGCTGGGATATGGATCGGCGCTGTAACAGGCGACAGTAATGGCGTGGGGCGCTCCATTCAATGGAGAAACGTCCCTGCGTTTAATGGCGGAGCCGCTGCAGAGGAAGAAAACGAGTGAACAATCGCCTGCACAAAACGACTCCGTTTTCCAATTTCAAAGGCTGCTTTCAGTTTGGTTCTTAGAATTCTTGTAATTTTGCAATCAAGCCCTGGTTAAAATATAATTGGATCCTTGCATTTCCGCGCCATTTTCAAGCTAGTCCTTGGATTTTAATTTTTGCAATTTGAACCCCAATTAAACCTCAAGCTTTGGTATTTCTTCAATTAAGTCCTTGATTTCATTAATTAAATTAATTTCAAGCTCAATTAAGTCTCAAAACTTATCAATTCTCCAATTAAGCCCTTGATTTGATTAATTAAATTAATTCCAAGTTCAATTAAGTTTCAAAATTTCCAATCATATTGCCCTTAACCCAAATTTTAATTTATTTTTCATTTTTTTAATTATTTTTTCATCATCATTTTTTCATTTTTTTATTATCATTTTTCAGTAAATAAAATAATAGTAATAATAACAATAAAATAAAAGTGTCAAAAATTGGGTTATGACAATCCTCTTAGGTCCAATGCTCGTATTTTTATAATTAATGTTAAGTCTTACTGCTAGGCCCATGTCTTAAATCATTATCTTAGGTTTTAGTAGTCTTCTACCATAAACATACACATAGTTTAGATAAATTATAAGCATATAAGCACAATAGATGTATTTTTTCATTAAAAACAAATGCAAAGTAGCTTACTTTAGAAAGAATATTTTATGGTAATTATTATCTTTTCATATTATATAATCAGTCCTTTATCTAGAACCTTTAAAAACTAGTTCGGGTTTTCTAGTTATCATAGAGTTAGGTGGTAACTTCTTTTTCTAGTTTTATTCCTATCAATTCTAATTAGCTCGCTGAGATCTCCCTTCAATATATATGAAAAAATTATCTAAAATGTAAGGACTAAAATGATTGTCAAGAGTTTTTAGGAATAAGAGGGAAAGCAAATAAATTGAAACTAGCTCAAGTAGTTATCATAAATTGAAAGATGATGAAGTTGAGCAAAGGAGTAAAAGGGAAAGAAAATTGTTTGGTACTGATTTTTTAACATACTTGTTAGAAATTAAACATTGAAGCTGCTCCAAGGTTGGAGATCTCAAGATCAATGCTTGTAATTTTTGTATAGAAACACAAAAATAACAACTCAATAGAAAACCTCTTCTTGAAAAATGCGTAAGTCTAAACTAATTTAGACTCCCTCTATTTTACTCTACAGAAGAAGAAAAAAAAGGCATTCATTTCGGGCAGAGAATTACCCTCGAATGAGTACTAGCCTATCTATGAAAAAGCCCTTTATGTTAAAGTATCTACACCCATAGGTTTACCTCACATCGATAAATCCACTCATCAAAAGGGGTTAGATAAAGCGTGTAGATGAAAAATGCTTCTAACCCCAAGGATTCATTCAGTTAAGTCGATGAGCAAGTCCTATGCACCCGTCTAGACCAATAATCCATAGAGACATAAACTCCCTTACGAAAGCCACTTAAAGGCAAAATGAACTTCTTGATCTAAAACAAGTTTTTGGGGACCTATTATTCTCATACTTTAGTCAAAGAAAAGAAAAATTCAATCAACAATAAGAATGACACAAAATAGCATTAGTAAATCAAGACATATATGTTGTAAAAATAATATTCTAAAACACTTGTTATTGAATATTATTATTTCCATTAACTATATAAAGTCAAAGAAAAATATTGCAGGTCTGTTAACTAAAGATTTGTCAAAAGAACTTATTTATAATTCATTGAGGGAAATAGACTGAAAGCCTTTAAAGATGAAAAAATATAATGATAATAACCTTAATTAGTTTACTATAGATCTCAACATCTAGATTCAAAGAGAAAACTTAGTTATGTAATATTCTAAATAGCATTAAGAAATTATCATTTCATGCATATTTCTATGATGGAAAAGGTGCTAGTTGTTGCTTGATAAAGGATGAGTTGTGCTCTTAGTAGTTTTTATTTATTTACATACCAAGTAGGGTATAGTAAAATACTTTTAATAAATGATCATTTATACGAGTGAAAAATATGATTGTTTAATTGAGAATTTATAAAATGTTGGATTCTCTAAAGGATCCATGAATCTAGGAATTGTTCAAGATCAAAATTAATTCAACAGTGAGAACCAAAGAAAAATATTTAAGTAAAGAATTATATGACTATTATTGTGTAGATTTACATAAAATGATGAATAGTTCAAGATATTATGTTCATTAAATAGTGGAGCATATTTGATGGTATAATACTAATAAAGGTTCAAAGTTAAGAATTATTTATCTTAAAATAGTGATCCATTAAATTATTATCCCTATATAAGTCTTCAAATATTTAAATATTAGTTGGATAATTCACTAACAATGAATAATATTTTGACAATAAAGCAATAATCAATTTCAGTTCTAATTAATAAAATCTCACAAGTCAACAATATAGACTTCTTTTATATCAAGATGAATTGACTAGTAGATTGTAACAGGAGTGTGATGTTCACGACAAGCAGTTCTCCTTGGCACTCAAGAACAGAACAACGCATTTCAATTTGCAAGCAGTTCTCTTGGCATTTAAGAACAGAACAACGCATTTCAGTTTGTAGCACAAGCCACTACTGAGAGATAAATTACTTTGGATTTTGACATTGATGAATTTTTGGGTTTTAGTAGTCTTCTACTATAAACACACTAGTTCAGATAAATTATTTGCATATAATTACAATAGATGTCTTTTATAATTAAAAACAAACACAGACGCAACTTGTTTTTTTAAAAAATATTTTAAGGTAATTATTTTTTTTTTCTATTATATAACATATAAGTACAATAGATGCCTTTTATAATTAAAAACAAACACAGACACAAATTGTTTTTTTTTAATATTTTATAGTAATTATTATCCTTTTCTATTATATAACATAGGCCTAGAATAACACCCCAGAATTCTACTGTTAAAGGAAGAATAATGCTTCAAGTTTGCCAGATCGAAACGAGGGATCCATTAATTTCCTAGCTACTGCAACCCTGAGGAAAAACGATTAAACATTTACAAAGAAAGAATAACATAAACAAAAATAATTATGGTGGTAATTAGCATCCAATAGAATATTGATATAATGGAATCAGATTTAAACAATAGGAGAAATATCAAACAAACATAGGAGCATCCGACTTGATAAGCTAGTAGAGTTACATCTTACATCAAGAGCTACAAAATCAACCTTATATTTTGTAGTAATAATAATAATAATAATAATAATAATAAACCTGATCATTTATTTCAACCGGGGGCATATTTGAGCCTGTAATGGATTTTTCATCACTACTGTGAATTCTTCTTTCTCAGACAAATCAACATCATC
>Ga0325414_1002108_pt1 | contig 19891 bp, 16 predicted proteins | sample PopdelMetagenome_8_FD_206183 | JGI IMG/M metagenome (GOLD analysis project Ga0325414, IMG submission 206183) | Populus deltoides microbial communities from Bellville, Georgia, United States - Leaf-PdKOR-R3 | ecosystem: Host-associated > Plants > Phyllosphere > Phylloplane/Leaf | place: USA... | reverse complement strand
AAATGATCTTTCACCTCTATGTTGGGGACTAAATATTTTTTTTATAACCCTAAAAATATTAAAATAAATAGAAATCATGACATATTTTGTCAACTGCCGGTCAAGCCGCTCGTAATCAAGCCACACGCGTAGTCTAGGAAGTTAGACCTAAAACAATGTGAAATCACAAATATGCCTTATATTGTGCATAGTTAAAGAAAATTACGATAAAGCTCCTAGACTAATTTATTTTGCCTTTGAAGATAATCAAGTAAGTGCACTGTATACAAAATTATAAAAATACCCCAAATAAATCTAAAATTACAAATAAATCTAGCAAAAAGATATTTTACGCCTGGAAGAAAGAAGAGATGAGATATGAGGGAGTGGTACTAGCAAGGGTACAATATTATATATAATATTGAAGGATAGACGGTTTCGGAAGTTGGTTTGAGCTAGCAATTTGCATGGAAGGGATGGATGGAATAATTTATCGAATTGTGGGGACCACCCACACACCACCACTCCGACCTGAACTATCAACCATCCTTTTGCTTCCATACCCCCACAAATTGTGTGAATTCCTCAACACCACAAGTTTTTATTTTTTATTGTTGTTTTGCCATCCTGAGAACATTTTATTCAAAAGGGCCCTTCTATTGTATTCGAGGTACCCAGCAATCCTTTCTACAAATTATGAACCCATTTTATTAGCATTATTTTATTAATATCTTTATATAATATTCAGGATTCAGTTACAACTTTCAGTTCCCTTTCCTCTCCTACCACCTCCTTTCCCCTTCTTCATATATAGGAGAATAAAATTCCATACCTCTCTCTCTCTCTCTGAACCTGCAATCCTTTTTCTTTGTAAGCTCTTTGATGGAGTACTAGCTAGTGGTGTCAACTTCTTTGATTTCCTTTTATTTTGGTTTTTTTTATATCATGAACTCATAAATTTCATTTCATTTCTTGCTTTCCTTTTTGGGTGTCTAATTATTGGTTTCTACCTAATATTGCAGGAGACAAAAGGGCACCAAGGTAGATTGATCATCCTAAACATGTATGAAGAGACAGCCTGCTTTGAAACCAACAACTCCATAGTAGAAGGTGGGAATGATGATGGGTTTTGTCAAGTTTCACCATTCATGACAGGTAGCAGTACCACAAGCAGCTTTGAAGAAAGTCTCAAGCTCTCCATGGAAGAGCTCTCTAATCATTACCACCAAGAAGAATCTGCTGCTGCTGCTTCTATGGAAGAAATTCAACTTCAACATCACATGGCTTTTAACAACAACTGCCACCATTTAATGGAACAGTACCCTAGAAATCATCATCAAGTCCTGTCATATGACCACCCCTCAAATTGGGATCCCAATACCATTCAATTCCAAGAGATGCACCAAGTACTTGATCAAAATGGCAACTTTAATGCTACTGCTAATACACCATCCTCCTTGCTACCTGACCTTCTCAATCTTTTCAACCTTCCCAGATGCACATCAACATCCACTTTGCTTCCGAATTCATCAATTTCCTTTACAAACCCTGCCCATAAGACTCCCTCGGGCTTTATGGGGGTGGACAGTACATCTGTGCTTTTCGACTCAAACCCGCTTGCTCCACAGTTTAGGGAAATGGTTCATTCTTTACCACCACATGGCTATGGTGTGCCTGCACCCTTGTTTGGCGGTGGCCAAGGGGGTGATCACGTGGATGGACTAAGTGGAGGAGGTCTAAGTTACCAAGATGGGGGTCATGGAGATGGGGTTTTTGAGTTTACTGCAGAAATGGCTTGTATTGGCAAGGGAATCAGGAAATCTGGCAAAGTTACTAAGCATTTTGCAACAGAACGCCAAAGGAGAGAGCACTTGAATGGAAAGTATACTGCCTTGAGGAACTTGGTTCCAAATCCTTCCAAGGTACTGCTTAATAAACATCACCTGATCAACTCTATCATCATATTTACCTGACTACTATATATAAATCAGAATTATTCGGTTTCATATACTTGGATACTAATTATACATTATTTGGTGGGGTAGAATGATAGGGCATCTGTGGTTGGAGATGCAATTAACTACATCAAAGAACTTCTTCGGACGGTTGAGGAGCTGAAATTACTAGTGGAGAAGAAGAGAAACGGCAGAGAGAGAATCAAAAGGCGCAAGACTGAAGAAGATGGTGGGGTAGACGTTCTTGAGAATTCTAACACGAAGGTTGAACAACATCAGTCAACATACAATAATGGTTCATTAAGGAGTTCTTGGCTTCAGAGGAAATCCAAGCATACCGAGGTAGATGTTCGCCTAATCGAAGACGAAGTTACAATTAAACTTGTTCAGAGAAAGAAGGTTAATTGCTTGTTATCTGTTTCCAAAGTCCTTGATGAGCTTCAGCTTGATCTCCACCATGCTGCTGGTGGCCTTATTGGGGATTGCTACAGCTTTCTGTTCAACACTAAGGTCAGTTTTTATCATGTATCAGCTAGCAGCTTTGATTAATTAATTCCTTATGTTATGCACATAATTAACTAAAATGGTGGGTTTCGATGGACATTAATTAAGACATGTACTCTTGATGTTGCAGATAAACGAAGGATCATGTGTTTATGCTAGTGGAATAGCCAACAAACTGCTTGAGGTTGTGGACAGACAGTATGCATCCAGTACCAGTGTACCAGCAGGCAGTTGTTAGTAGTGTCGGAGGGCATCATATTCCTAGTTAGAAATATCAACCCTTTTTTCCTGTGCTTTTGTTTAGACAATCACTCTTTTCCTGTGTTGAGGGAACAATTGGAAATTAATAGTCAAGATACACATAACAGTAGTTATAATGTTGGTGAAAGGATAATCATAGGACTTCTGTTTTATGTTTCTTAAGTTTCAAGTTTATGCTAGTTAATTCTGTTCCTTGTAATGTTGGTGAACCATGTAGCATGGTCTGATTAGTTTTTGCAGAATCTCATAAACTTGCACAGAATAAATCAATCAAATGATCATTAATTAAACATTCTAGGCTCCACCCCATATAAAGTAAACTTCAGCTTCGCTTGAATCAGGAATGAAGTTTAGTCTTATGTTCATGGAGTGAAAGAGTTGTACATTCGTTTAAGGCCAATTTTAGAATTATCCATGAGATGGTTGGCTTTTAAGAGTCTATCTCAGAAACTAATAAAATGATCATGACAGGCTTCACTTTTGCCCATCAGATTATTCAAAAGAAGTAAGCCATTTCTGACAGAAATGTTCCTTCTGGAGTTCTTGCTTGCTACCATTTTCATCCACTCCTATCACATAATGGCACCTTATTTATCCATAATGGCAAACAAGTATTTTGAGAAGCAGTTTGAATTAGCATACGCCACAAACTCATCAATGTTTCTACATATGCATGCGGCTGCTGCAGGTTTCTGTGAAATTGTAGAGCGTAACAAGGTAGGTCAGTTTGCCCTCTTCGTCGATGAAAGAACCACACAATGCTGGCTATTCAAATTTTGTTTTATCATCTTTGTTTTGGGTGCCCTGTAGTCTTTTGCATAAACTATTGTTGTTGAATCATAACAAGATTTCCGAATCGAGAGAGACACACTAAATCTTAAGGAAACCAAGATAAAAGAGGAGACGCCCTCAATATTGCAAAAGAATCAAGGTTTTTATTTCGTTTTTAAGCTAAATGTCTACTCGAGGTGTTTATTTATCGGCACCCAAAAAAATTAAAGGGTCCTAATAAAAGTAAGAAACATAGATATGAAAATTAAACCCTATATTTCTTTCTGAAATAGATAGCTCTAAAAACTGTACTGTGTGGGCATACATCAGTTATATTGACAAATTATTTCATTATCTACGAGCAAATGACCGCCCGATGCCTTGCATATTAATGGTTCAACTTGAAAACGCTTCCTTTTCTGGGATAACCATTTCATGCTCCAAATGCATCAAAGTGGAGTAAAAAACGAAAGACATGGTTTAAAATGTGGTTCGGGCATTAAAAATAAATTTCACCAATCTATAACTCTTTTCCTTTGATGGCCTGTGTTGATGGTATTTGTAACTGATGTCCGTATAGTAAATTGTGGTTTTGCAGATTCAACGGCGGGGTCACTCGTTCATTTACTGGTAGTGCTGAAGATTGCAAAAAACTCCTTTCATTCAATAATCTATATAGAGCTGATAGTTTCAGGTTTCTGTTACCCTTAATTTTGTTAGATTTCTTTTTTTATTTTGTTGCAGAGTCTTTGGACATGAGATGAATTGCTCTGCTGGATAAATTAATTCATAGGCCATCTTCTTAAGAACCCAAAGCTATGGTAGATGCATTTATCTCTATCAATGCAGATTTTGGTACAAAAAGAAAGAGAAGGTTGTAATGGTTTTTAGTGGATCGGTATTGCAGTCAGAGATGATGCGATTAAGGCCCCTGAAATTCCTGGCTTGAAATGTTGACATTGCTTGCAGAAACTAAAATGTTTCTTGAATTCCAAAGGGTTTGCAAGAGTGAAATACGATTGCCTTTTAGAAGAAAATAAATATATTAGACATTGCCTGCAGGGTTTTCTTTCCCCGAGATTTGGGTTCCGCTGGCAATGCTCTTCTTGCCGGTCATCTTGATTCTCAATGAACTTCCAGTGGCTTTGCTAAAGCCGTGAAGGAAAACTCTCACTGGTTTTGGCGCTGCCAGTCCCTCTTCTCCATTTGTTGATGCCATCAATGATGCTTCCATCTCGAGGCATGTGGTTTATGGTTAACCGAGTCTACAAAATTCAAAACCGAAATATTACTCTGTTTTTGAAACTTAGAATTTCCGCTTATTATTTGGTTTTTCGTTAAAAGCTGAATTTTTATATAAAAAATGATATCATTCTTGATCCCCTGAACACAATTGTTTCCATGAGCTAGATCTTCCTTATTAATTTGATATGTCAAAAGACTCATTTTTAGTCTTTTTTTCATTAATTTATTTTGAAAAAATAATAATAAATATCATTCCAAAGATCCAATCAATTATAAAACAGCATCACACAATCCATCCCATTTATAGAATAGCAATTAGAAGAAGAAAAAAATAGTAGGAAGAACATTTTCTAATTTGAACTGCGAATCAACTGAAGATCGATTTGTTTCTACTGATATCATTCGACCCCTGATTGCATACTCCTTGATGATACTGGAGGCGGATTTCCCACCATTCAAGAACCACAAGAAATGAGGGATCCAGACCAACGAAAAGATAAAATTTAACCATCAAAACTCTGCACACGCCACAACAAGGTTAATATTAAAATTGGCACAGTATTTAATTGTTTTTACAATCCAGAGCTGCATCACTCCAAGCGCACAGCAAATGACTGCAGCCCATAAGCATGTACTTTATTCTTCTTGTATGGAATTTATACGAGCCAGCTTGTATACAATTTTGGAGCAAAACAAAAAAAAATCAAAAGAGGTCCCATATTGAGTCAAGACTTGGAAGTTGATGGCTATATCTTCCCACAGCGCTCCATCTAACAGCATATTTAAACATCCGTGGAATTCACATGGTCCTCTCAGGTTCCAAAGCTGGACAGCAATTCACCGCTCTCAAGATTGTTTTCTGTGTTATTTTCCTTGGCTGAAGGAGGAGGTGATCTTTCTCCGGCCAAATTCAATCGCATAGGCCGCCCTTCCACCTCCTAGTATAATTACACATCAGCTGATAAAAAAAATGAACAAGCAAAATGATTCAAGGATGCAAAAGCGATAGCAGAATCCGGTTTTACCTCTCCATTCATGGCTTCTAAAGCAGCTTCTGCATTCTCAGCAGATTCAAAAGAGACAAAGCCAAAACCTCGTGATCTTCTTGAGTCCCTCTCGTAGATGACTTTGGCACTTAATACCCCTGGCTGGTTAGCAAATGCGTCTCTAAGACCCTCAGATGTGAGGCGCCAACCAAGGTTTCCTGCATATATCTTGTGTTCGCTGTCTATAAACCCCTTGTAGCCACTCTGTATCCTTGGTCCCATTACTTCCCTCTCACCTCCCCTTGGCACTTCTGGGAAGTTCACCCTCACAGATCGACCTCCAAATTGCTGTCAACCATTACCAACATCATCATTACAATTTTTCATCTTCTTGTAAGGAGCTCAATTAGCGGCAATCAAATATAAACACAGTTCTCAAATTCAATAACATGCATCTAGAAAAAAGCACACATGAGGAATAAAATATATAGTTGGGGATATGGATAGGAGCAAGTTATGCCAAGTTTCAAGTTCAGAACAAGTTTTCCATAAAGAAACTCTTTAGTTGACAAGGCATTCTCTAACACCACCAATTAGAGTTCTGATTCTTTGTATTCAAATAAAGAACTAGTACATATTCAGTTGCTAACCATCTGAAACTTCATTTGAAACCAACCTACAATTCATTTTTTAGCAATGCAGAAATTGCAATAAACATATGATTGGTTTTGCACCAGCTCAACGCAACAACAACACTAAACGAAATGCTGACAATTGGTAAGGGAGCAAGATGGATTGCTAACGTTATTGACAAAAGAGAAATCAGTAACTGCAATTGATTAGAGAAATGAGCATTCTCCACCTCCACAATACATACTTTAAACAACCTCATAACAGATCACATCAATGCAAAACTAAAAATTTTGTAAAGTCATTGCACTCGAAATCATAGATAGCTTAACAAATCCAAAAAAAAAAGTCACTTACTGTTCCATTGAACATCTGAATCGCCTTTTTAGCTTCTTCAACACTTCCCATGGTAACAAACCCAAAGCCCCTGCTCCTATCCGTAACTCGATCATAAATAACCTTAAAACCCAAATGAAAAAAAAAAAAAGAACCATGAGCACAATTCATTTGTCTAATACTCCAAAAGGCAGCGAATAAAGAAGAAAAAAGAATATCCAAATCCAATTAGTAAGGAGACAAAAGAAGTCAAACCTCAGCACTGAAAACACGACCAGCTTCCTCAAAAACCTCAGCCAATTCCGAAGAAGTCATTGAATATGGTAGATTTCCCACATAAAGCTTGCCTTCTTCAGTTGCTTTTATGGCCTCCACATCTCCTTCTTCTTCTACAATTTCTTGGTCAAATTCGTCCGTTTCACTTTGTGGGTCATCTAGAGCTGTGGTGTTTTCTTCTGTTCCAGATTCAAAACTGTCAGAAGAGGCAGCAAAAATGCCATGGAAATGAGGGAGGGAGAGGAGAGAAAGGGAATTAGAGCCTTGGTTGTTGAGTTGGAGGGGTTTTAGAGGTTTAAGTAAGGGTTTTGATGAGAAGTGGGAAGGGAGTGGAAGTGGAGAGTGAGTGAAGGAGAGGTTTGAAAGCTTTGTGTGTAATGGAGAGGAAGTTATAGTTGAAGCTGCCATGGAGAGAGCTGACATTTTCTTTTCGAAATTATGCGAGACAGTTGAAAGGAAAACGGAGGGCAGGAATGTTCTGGTGATATATTTTTTGGAAGAGAGAGAGGGAGAGAGAGATAAGGTTCGTGATTTTTATTTCTATTTTTTTTTTTTCAATTTGGTTTGCTTTTATTAGTTTTGGTTCTTTTGGGCCAGTCTCTTCTTACCGGGCAGGTGTGGCATGGACTCCCGGGTTAGAGCTGTGATAAAAAGAAAATAGAGTACCTTGTTTTGGGCTGGGCTCATAAATTGAAACGGAGACCCAAATGCTTTTCACAGGATTGCTCCTTCAAATTGCAGGCAGAAGAAGGGACAATATTTTAATCTTACAAATAGTGATGATAACACAAACATACAGCAATTTATTACAACCATGGAGTAGAAATCAAACTTCAAGAGCATCAAACATGCTTCAACACAGTTTAGGATAACAAATCAAGCACACACATCTGGGTGTCTTTGTTTCATTGATGGAAACACACCCCTTTATTATGTTGTCCATTCCCAAAGTTTTGTTACAGTGCATTATGGTTTCAGCACCTCTGACCAATCCATGACAGCAAGGTTGTATGGAATGGCAAAGATACCATCAATGCACAGGAGCCAAGAACGACTTGCCCTTACAACCAAATGGTGAAGTCCATCTTCAAGCCACGATTTGGTTGTCAGGTTCCAGCAAAGGTGGGATTGGGTCTTGTGCATGATGCAAGCACCAACCCAATCCGTTCCCTTGCTATTTGAGGTTGCTGCAGTTGTCAGCTGCTGCAATCCACTTACTGGGCATGCCAATGCCAATGCCAATGCCATGCCCTCCGTCCATCCCTGAGAAACCATGGACAGTTGGCCCATGATGATTGAAAGGGAAGCGATCGAAATCTCCCCTGTTGTACAAACTAGTCACTTCTGACCCAGAGAGATTTGATCCACCACAATTTGCTTCCATTGAGTTCAAAGTTGCACCACCTGATTCCAGGACTTCAGAACTCTGAGAACCAGTTGGCTGCGAAAGTTGAAAATCACCAGCTTTCTTAGCCTCTGTTATGCCTTTTCCATCATTCAACTCTTTCGTATTCAAGAAACGGCCACCGCATCCCCTTGGTCGGCGCATTGCATGGAGATGGCGTGAACGGTGCATATAAGGCTGTCAACAGTAAAATCTTAATTATTGAGCCAGAACGAGGGTGGGATATTTACTTTAAAGAAGAAGAAAATCTTTCCACTAGCTTTAAGTGGTAGATTGAAAGCATGGTCGAATCTCAAATACAAAAACCATAACAAGAACCATGCTACTGAATCAAGCATTCATTTCACCCAACCTAAGAATTCATGTGCCATTATAATTGGATCAATCACCATCTGTCCTAAACATGTTATCAATTAAAGGAATAATTGTGGTCGCTAGTTAACAAAGAAACTTAAGTATTAGATTGATACTTGAGTCAAATGATGTCCAGAGGGAAGATGACAATGGCTTGCCCTAACATACAAACTTGAACTAATGTGTCTTTGGACTAGGAATTGAGAGAAGGGGTTTACTTATGAGGTCTAATTTGTCTGACCATATTTTCAATCTAGCATGATATGAAGTTTTATGTCCTAAAGATAGTGCTAGATTGAGGATCCAAATCAAGAGATCATACCTTCCGATTTCTGGGCAATTTATTCTCCAGTGCAGCTTTTGCACGGGACTTCCTACGTCTTATGATTCCATGGTACTGCTTCGCATTTACATATATGGGTACATCATCTGTGGTCGTGCTCATTGGGAGCATAATCCGGCCCTACATTATTATGAATAAACATGGAGTTAGTTGAAGTTGCTAGATTTCTAGTTTTCAATTTGTCACTGGTTCTCTTCAAGCATAAAAGAGAACTCAAATATGAAAAAGGGTTATTCTATCACAATTATTTTTTAAATTTTTGTTAGGAGTTGTTCGAATGAAGGGGAGTAGTGGACCACATCACTTTCAGTAAACTACAGATTAGTAGAATGGAGATTGTTTTGCTTCACATGGGTAAATGTTATTGCAAAAGATGTATTTTCACTTGTGAGAAGGATCACATACCGAAATTTGAGGTCCAAAAGTTGAGAATAATCCATAACATTGGTCCACCACAGGATACTTTGCGCAGATCTACAGCCGTGTTTATCAAAGTACAAACCATCAGCCATCAATCACTATAAACTAGGTTTGAATACTGCCAGTATAAAACCTTAATTGAAAAAAAACACTCACCACAGGCTGACCAAATCCCAGGTCAAAATGAGCATAATATTCCGGCAGAGCTGTTTGCAGTGAAATGGCTCCCTGAACAGATTTCTGTCCACCACCTGAAGGTTTGCAGTCACCTGAATGAGAAATTACCTTGATGGTTAACAAATAGTCATATTGAAAGTGCCTAGAGTAAACAATTGGTGGATAAATTTGGACTTAAATGGCTGATCTATCAACTAGGTACCAGATCTCCATGTGATACTTTCTTTTATAACGATGGATCAAAATAACCAAGTGTATCTAGTTCTCTGATAAACTATTCAGTGTATCAAATGGGAAGAAGATATCCTTTTAACAGGTTCTGGAAAATATAAATGCTAGGAAGCAGTATTTCACCCTTATGATATCACCTGGTCTTTTGGGCCATGAAAGATGACGACATGTCAGACCAGTTGAGCACTTCATATTTCAAGCTACCTTTTTCCAGAATGACTGAAGCAGCATTTCCGCGCTGCTTTCTGCATCCACGTGCCAAGAAATGACTTTGAGATGCAATCATCATTGATCACGATTTCTTCCAACGGGTGATACATGTTTTCTCCATGCAAACGGATCCGATTACATCAGATCACAGTCCATGTTTTTTCTGGCACATGTTTGATTAGTTTAGCAACAATCATGTTTTCATGTTGCCTCAGTTTATTCCTTATCATACATAGGAGAAAGAAGTCTTCTTTAGGACATTTATTTATCCCTAAGTTCATCAAGCATCTAGCATAGAATAGACATTGTTGGCTCCGAAATTATATAAGAACTAATTTTATGATTTTATCCATTTCAGTATAAAAGTCCTCCAAAAATAATGCAAGTCTTTGGGCACCGTTCAGAGCTAAATGGCCGCAGCACATTTGAGTAGCGAATGTTCCAGTTTTCTCATAATATATCTTTCTCAAGTGGATTTTTTTGGCTAAATTCTAGTATGAATGTTCATTATTCACACACAACTATTCTTTATCTACCACTCTCTAAACAGAAATCATGTTGGAAATTAACCAAGTGGATATTAATCTTTAATCCTTATATCCTAGAAATTTGATCTCCTAATAGGTATTGGTGTCCTACTAGACCTAGTATTTGTTGTTAGTCCTATTTAAAGATGATTTCCTACTTAATGTTAGAACTTGTTATTGGTTACAACTTGTATAAATATAAGAACTTGGTCTTCTCTTAAGTGTGTCTAGTGTTTTTTTCCTTAAAAAAAAGGGAAAAAAAAAAAACACCAGTGCATTGTGTGGTTTAGAAAAAAGTTGTGTTGTGTGTGGGTTGAGTTACAGCCAGACATATTTGTGTGTGTCTTGTGATTGCATAGTGACACTGTGTAGGTTATGTGTGGCAACCTGTGTGTGCCATGTGAACTACACATTGCGTATGATAGCATGGTTTGGTGAATCACGAGTTAAATTGTAACTATTGTTTTATATTCTGGGAAATCATAAATTTTTGTATTTCCCACAAACCAACAAGTGCCCTTCTTAGTAATAATATGGATCGATCTACCATATCACTTAACACTCTAGTTTATCTAATTTGATTCAAACATGCTTCCAACCTTAAACTTGCCACTGCATGCTTCCAGCCTTTTGGGGGGCACATCCACTACTGTGAATGAAAACTGAAAAGCTACTCTTATATCCTATTTGACCCTTAATTACTGGCTAAATTATAAATCCTCATTTGGGCAGAAACAACTTCCATTGTCTCGAGCCTCGATCATAAAACAATCATTTTGTGGCAAAAAAGTGTTAAGAAATAGATTGATTTTGTAAATCTAAAACCTTCTGGTGCAAACTGCTGTAGTCCAGAGGTTATACAGAGCACAATACAAAGTTTCACAATGGCTTTTGAAGCTGCAAATTCGTAACTAATGACAAGAATTACCAAAAAAAAAAGTAACAAAACAATCAGAAAGACATCTATGCAAATTTCTAAACCATGAAAAGGAGAATGATTTACCGGGAAATATAGTGAATTGAGTGATGTTCCCTTTATCCAACCCTTGCTCAGTACCCATCCTGGCGAGCTTAGTAGCAGTTTCACCTCCACCGGCAGGCTGCTCTATGGGTAAAGCCTTCAATAGGCCACACGATTCACCATTAACAGCCTGAGACCCAAATGCAGTCAACCATGGCACTGTTGACAACTGCCCATTTAGATTATGGACACTTCCTTCATGTTCTTTGAGATAAAAAGTTTTCATAGCCATTAAATTCCCTCTGAAATGACCTGACTGATTGCTTTGACCGTCTTTATCTCAAGAGTTCAAACTAATTCCTGCAGGTTCAACGATTTAAAAAAAAAATTCTCACCAATTTTTCTGCTGAATTCAACCTCATAAGAATATGAGAAATAAGGACAGAATTCCTATAACTTATATCACCAAATACTTTTCCATTGTAAAACACAACCCCCAAGAAAAAAAAAACTGCTTTGTTAGCCGAAGTAAAGAAAGATAGAAGAAGCATAAATGTTTTTTTTTTTTAATTTAAGAAAAGAATCAAATCCTAGAAATGAGCATCACCATGTTACTATAAAGAGCAATTAAACACCAACCAAATAAAATGGAAAATACAAGAAAATGAGGTGAAAATACAGACATGGAAGACAGTTTCTTTATTAATAAATAAACAAGACATAAAATGAGCCCATCTTAGAGTACAAAGATCGCGACCATATAAACCGGAGATACACTGTGAAGAAACCAAGAAAATAAAACAGAGAAGAAGCAGGTACTCAAGACAGAGTCAAAACTGAGAAATTCTGATTAAAAGACAAAATTTTGTGAGACAAAGAAGATGACATGCATACTCACAGAACAGAAGCAGAAGCAGAAGCAAGCATCAACTTGGGTCTCACACAGAAACCAGAGAAACCCCTTTTAATTTGTCAAGAGCCATTTTTATGTAAACTTCCAAGCAACAAACAAAAAGAAAGCAAGAGAGAGAGAGAGGGAGAGGGAGGGGGGGGGGGGGTAAATGCACCTAAGTGTAATGGAACTCCACACTAGTAACCAATGAACATTAGCTTTCATGCAAGTCTTTTTGTATACTCACAGTACCAGTATATTAATGCAATAATTTATTGATTTCTTTGTCTCTTCCTGGTGCTTTCTAACCTTGTTCTTTATTTTTTGACCATGTACTTACAATCCAACCTTGAAGGTCTCATTTCCATTTGTTTTTTTTTTAATGTCCAAAAATGGGTGTATTGGGAGTTGAGGCCATGTAATGTAACGAGAGGCTTAGAACTGATACCTGCCATCTATTCGTGGTAACTTTGTAACTACCAACATCTGTTTTTCCAATGGAGTGTTTGTTTTTATGATTAGACATACAATTAAAAAAAAAATTAAACTGTTTTCCCTTCTAAATTTCAATAATTTTGATGAATTGATATTAAAAAAAATAAAATAAAAATTATTTTAATATATTTTTAATTAAAAAATACAATACACTGCATTATTAAACACACTTATTAATGATTTTGGATTACAAATAAGTTTTTTTTTTCTATTTATGAAGAAGAGGTAAAACGTAATATGCAATTAATTTATTTTTTTTTTTACATATAGCTAATGTACTCTACATGTAATTATTCATATTGTAAAGGTTTGTGAACCTTCTATTTGATGTATTTGGATATATCTCCTGTTTGAGAGTGCAGTCTAAATAAATGTTTGTTAAAATTTATTTTTTTAAAAAAAATATTTCTATATTTTTAGATTATTTTGATATACTAATATTAAAAATAAATTTTAAAAATAAAAAATATATATTATTTTGATATATTTCTGAGTAAAATAACACTTTAAAAAATAACTACTATTATATTCTCAAACCCCGTACAAAAAAAGTATTGTTCTTATATATGCTTTCATTTAAAAAGAAATAATAATATACATAGTTGAGTATTATTTATGTCATAAGTTATATATATATATATATACACGTGTGTGTTCTTATATATTGAATGTTTAATTTCATTTTAATTAAAAAAATAAAATAAAATGTGAAAATTAAGATTAAAAGAACTTCTATTCCTTAAAAAAATAAATATGGATTTCTAGAAATTCATATAAATAAGAAGTTTAAGTTAAGAAATTATATAACAATTCTACTCACTTATATAAACTCCCTAATTTTGGCAAATTCTTTCTAGGAACAAAGCTATTTTTTTTTTCCAAATGAAGTACTTAATTAAGGTTTTGGATACAAGAATTTATTAAGAATCTTGCTCATATTTTAATTTCTCTAGTCTTCTCAATTTTAGTAGAAATGTTAAAATTATTTGCAATTCTCAATAAAACTTGATTCGATGGAAAAGAGTATAAAAGGCATTTTTTCAACGATAAATAAATGAGACGGGGCGGGAAGCATACATATATCCCTTGGAAAACTTTTACTTGATTATATATATTATTTTTAGTATTTCTTTACTAATATTTCATGAGTAATAATCTTTTAAAATAAATATCTATTGGATATATATTTTGATTACTTATATTTAACTATGTATATGTGTTTTAATAAAATTCAATATTCATACAAAATTAATGTTTATTTTTCTTAAATATTAACTATTAGTTATAAAAATAAAAATAATTCTTTTTTATTAATGAAGAATCTCATAACCCATTTCAAATCCGATATAAAAAATCCTTTTTTTACCCAAACTTGATTAATATAATGAAGGAATGAGAGAAGTATAACTTGTCTAAAATCAACTCCATTATCATCCCTACATGTTAGTGGGCAGAAATTTCTTGATATATCTATTGAGTGTCAAAGAGTCATCACAACTCAAAAGTTTAAATTATTAGGTGAGACCCCATTATGTGATTTATATTATTTTCTAGCATGTCTCATCAAGTAAAAACCTCTTGAACTTGAAATTTGCACAGACTCACCACTACTTTGTGTTTAATTTTATCGAATAGAATGAGGATGATGATATTAAAGCTTGTGATCGTTTGGTTAACAAAGATCCAATACCATAAAGACAATTGAATATCGAGATCGAATTTCTCACTCTTAGTGTAAAGGAGATAATTTATGCTTTTTATATATACAAATCATACAACAATCATTACAAATCATAATCTTATGATTCAAGCATAATATGCATAGTTGTGGGACTAATTCATATGGTATAGATTGATAGTGGTCTAATTAAAATAAAGAGCATAAATCATAATTATATTGATTTATATCAGAATCTTTATGTCTTTGTTTGTTTTCAATAAAGACAATTGAATATTGAGATTAAATTTCTCACTCTCGGTATAGATGAGATGGTTTGTATTTTTTTATTTATCAATCATACAACAACCAATATAAATCATAATCCTATAATTCAAATATAATATGCATAGCTATGAGACAGATTGATATGACATAGATTGATAGCATAATCAATGGCTTAATTACAATAAAGAGCATAAATCATAATTATTTTGATTTCTATCAGAATCTTTATGTTTTTGTTTGTTTTCGCCCCTCCCTTAAAATTAAACGTGAGCTAGAGACCTAGTTTGATGTATAAATTAAAAAATTGAGTCTTTGAAAGTGGCTTAGTGAAAATATCATCCACTAATTGGTGAGAGGAACAAAAGATGTAGATAGATTACCATGAGCAACTTTCTTATGCACATAATGATAATGAAGTTCAGTGTGTTTGGAATGAGCATGGAATACTAGATAAATGGTCATGTGTAAAGCACTTAGATTGTCACAATATAATATAAGAGTTTGTAGGAGAAGAACATCAATGCCATACAGGATGAAAGAGAGCTATGTAAGTTCAGCAAATATAGATGTCATAGCCCAATATTTTACCTCTACACTAGATAAAACAATAACTAGTTATTTATTTGCATTATAAAAGATACAATTATTGCCTAAAAAGGTACAATAATCCATTGTTGAATGATAAATAAGAGAACAACCTACCCAATCAGAATTTGAAAAAGCATTTATATCAAGTGAACTATTCTTCAATATCCTCATTTCATGATTTACAGTGCCAAATAATAGAAAATTAGCTTCACAGTTTTGTATTAACCAATAAGAAGTGCATGCATGAATCAATATACATAATTAACACTTTAAGATAAATCTAATCTTGTAAAAGTGAGATATTATAGAGCCTCAATAGTACTCTGGTAATGTGTAGGTATATGATATAAATCATTATCTGACAAAACTTGGTGCACCTTGGTTACCATAGGAGTGGAGATAGGTTTACAGTTTACATTTGTGCTTTAGTTAAAATATTATAAGCATAGTTTGCTTGGTTTAAAAATAAACCACCTGAGAATGGATGAAATTCAATACCAAATAAATAGTGAAGAATGCTAAGATCCTTGATTGTAAAGGCATTGGCAAACTAAATAATGAACCAATTTGGTTGATCAAGATTATTTTATGTTAAAATCATCTCATCAACATACACAAGAAGCAAAAGTATGCCTTTTAGAGAGTGCTAAATGAATAAAGAAGGATTTACAACGCTGCAATAAAATCTATTAGTAAAAAAATAGGATAAAGCTCGGTGGGTTTATTTAAGCCAATATAATGCCTTTTTAAGTTTGCACATATATGATGAAAAATTATCATTGATAAACCTATAAGGTTGCTCTATGTATACTGGTTTTTGCAAATGTTTATAAAAGAATAAATTTTTTTTTATCAAGTTAATAAATATGTAATCCTTTAATGGTAGCAACAATGAGTATAGTATGAATACTACTTAGTTTCATAATATGAGAGAATGTTTCAATGAGATAAACCCCTTTAACTTAATTAAACTTTTTTACCACTAAACATCCTTTAAGATGCTCAGGCCAACTTCAATGTTTTAAGATAGATTTAACATACTTTGGCTTTTCTAGTATATTAGAAAAAGAAAGCATTTGATGCAAAACAACATAAAATGGATTTGACGTTTTAATACCATGCATAGAGTAAGTAGTCATATTGTGCTCTCCAATGTTAAGGAAAAATGAAATAGCAAGATCAAAGTTTTTACGAGTATCACTAGATGAAATGGTTATACTTACAGGTGGTTTATGATAATTGTTATCTTAAATGTTATCACAACATATTGTGACAAATGTTGTTGTGAGGAGTTTGACTCTATTTCTTGAATTAACACAAACGACATAATATCTTCAAGTAAAGCATTAAGAGATGGCATATACAGAAACAATATCATGCTCTTAATTTCTAGTGTTGTGTCATTTTACGTGAGTTTTATGGAATTAGAACTTGAGCTTTCAAGGGAATCAACCATAATGGATTTTTATGGATTGAACATCTGATCCACAATGTCTATTTTTTTAGACATGGATTTATCCATCTCTACAAATGGTATAATTGCAATCAAATATTGTATGGGTGATAAATTCATATGCCATATCATATTAATAAAAGAAACATTAGTGTCATTAAATGTATTATTATTATTATTATTATTATTATTATTATTATTATTATTATTATTAGATTGTCTAGTCCATTCTTAATAAGTAAATAACTCTATCTTTATCCCATCTATATTATAAAGTGATGATGGATTAGCAAATATAAAGGCTGATTCATCAAATACTACATTATGAGATATGTAAATTCTCTTGATGGGTGGATAGAGGCATTTGTATCCTTTATATTTGTTTTATATCATAAAAATACACATGGTAAAAACTTTGGATCTAACTTGGTTTTAAAATACTTAACTAGAAAGGAAAAACATTACAACAAAAAACTTTGAGAGATGAATAATCTGGTTACTTATCAAAAAGACTACAAAAAGGTGAATCCATATGAAGTGTTGGTTTTGATAATCTATTTATCAAGAAAACAATAGTACTAAAACAATTGCACCAATACCTTTTTGGAATATTTACATGTAACATCATAGTAAACCCAAGTTCTTATACATTCTCATTTTTTTTCTGCAAAACCATTATTTGAAGAGTATTAGGATTTTAAACTTGGTGAATAATGCTGCGACAATCCAAAAATCTTGTAAATATAGCATTTAAGTATTCACCTCCTCTTATAAGATTGAAAACTTTTAATTTTCCTTTTAAATTAACACTCCATATATTTATGAAAATGAAGAAAACATGCAATAGCATCAAACTTTTTCTTTAATGGATATAGGCAAGTAAATCGAGTGAATTAATTAATAAAAATGACATAATATTGAAATTTTATAGTGGAGCAAACAACTGCAAGACCTTATATATTTGAATGAACTTTTATAAATGACTACTTGAACTAGTAAATGAAATTCAACAAGACTTTTTGATTTGAAAACTCTTATAAATAGAGTTGAATTTATTTGAAAAACTAGACTTTATCAAACTTATACGAATAAGAAATTAAACAACTTGATGTTGAGGATGTCTAAGATATTGGTACAATTTATCTTTTATCACCTTGGTAAAACAAGTTGAAAATTAAGCCACTTTCTAATCATCAAGAGCATATAAAACTTCATTTCTACTCCCGATTTCCATTATCTTTCCTATTCTCATATGCTTAATAAAACAACCATTCGAGAAGAATTTCACATAATAAGGCGTATAAGTAGTTAATTGACCAACAAAGATTAAATCATTTTTAATATCAGGAACAAGGAGCACATTTTTTAAATGAGTAGTTTAGAAGTTTCATCAATATTAGCATTACCTATATGTCTTATTGCAAGAGAATTATCATTTTTAACTATGAAAGAGTCATTACCAATGTAAGGTTTGATGTTATGCAATTTACCTTCATTCCCAATCATATATGTTGTAGCTGCAATATCAGGAAACCATTCAGAAGTCTAATTATCTGAAATGGTAAGAGTTGTTAATGCCTATGTGATATCATTAGCTTGGAAGGGATGGTTAAACCTATTGAAGCAATTCAAAGCGATATGGCCATGTTTATCACATATTTGACAAACTCCATTGTTTCCATTAATGTTTAAATTTTCAGTTCCCTATTGATTACTTTAAGGAGTTGCTTGTGACATGTTTTTCTTGTTATTGTTATTTTGGACGATAGCCTTAATATCCTCTCCTTTTACCTTATCTTCTCATTAAACAAATCCATGTCTTTTTTAATTGAATCTCTGTCGAAAGTTGTTTCTCCTTTTATTTGAAGCTTATTGGCTCAAGAAAGCAATTTAGAATATTTAAGGTGAGTACCATAAAGTTGGAGTTGTTCTTCATGGCTTTGCAATAAAAGGCACCAAACTTTTAAATGAACGAACATGTGGCTTTAATATTGTTGTTATAAAAGATTAACAGCCATCTCTAAGTTCTCTCAATAAAGGTAGAACCTTACTTTGATCAGACACAAGTTTTCTTATAGCAGCCAAGTTATCATATATACATTTGAAGCATCGTAAATATTCGTTAAATAAATCAGTATCTTTTTTTAATTATAGATAAATAATAAGAAAGATCTAGCTCATGCTCAATGAAGTCTTGAGCAAAAGTATCTTCAAGTGCTTTTAAAACCTTAACAACAATGTCAATACTTATTACATGCCTAAAATGTTTTTCCAACAATGTTCTTAAAATCTAACCATGTAGGAGACAATCAAAACGCTTCCACTCCATGTAATCAAGATTAGAAATCTGTGATCCAGCATCAATGCTCTTTAGATTTGAGATTAATTGTGTAGGTATTTGTATTTCTCCATTAAGAAAACCGTGAAGATCTTGACTTTCAACAAGCTTTGTCAATTGTGTTTTCCATAACAAATAATTTATTAAGACAAGATGTAAGGAGACAAAGGCTATGTTTGATATTGTGGTAACTACTATAGTTGTGGTTGGAAAAAAAAGTAAGTCTAGAAAAATCACTTTTAGTTGTGGTAGTTTTAATTTAAATATGTGTTTAGTAAAAACTATGGTTAAAGTTGATGTATAGTAAAAAGCATGCATAAGGTGTTTGAATAAAATTGTGGTCTAAATTGATATTCTAATGATAGTACCAAAAAGGACTGTAATTATTATTTTTTTAATTTTCAATTGAATTAATTTGTATTTCATAAATTTTACAAATAACCACACGAATTACAACACCTTTTTTATTGCCCCATTAAACTTGCTTAAGCAAAAAAGCAAAAGAAAATCAAATTATTAATGGCTCTCGATAACAAATTCATCAAACTCACAGAGAAAAAGTTGTTGTCTGATGCTATTGTTATAGACGTTTACGATGAATAGATGGTT
>Ga0325414_1002107_pt1 | contig 19893 bp, 8 predicted proteins | sample PopdelMetagenome_8_FD_206183 | JGI IMG/M metagenome (GOLD analysis project Ga0325414, IMG submission 206183) | Populus deltoides microbial communities from Bellville, Georgia, United States - Leaf-PdKOR-R3 | ecosystem: Host-associated > Plants > Phyllosphere > Phylloplane/Leaf | place: USA... | reverse complement strand
TTCTCCAATTCCCAAATCTACTCAAGCTTAGTTATGTTACACTTATTTTCTGCACCAATAAGTGAATTGCTAAAATATTTGATAATCCACTGCTTCTTGGAAGTATAGGCAACTTGCACCATGGTGGCCATTTTCATGGTTTTCATGCAACTTGCACCATGGTGACGAGAAAATACAATCCAACTATATATGCTCCCCGTATCTTACTCCTTTTTCACATGTTATCTCCAGCAAAATTCGTCATTTTCATGGTATCATCATTCAATCGATAATTGTGGATTCCATGTCAATGTAGAGATAGCATAGTAAAAGTTTCATACTATGGTGTTCAAGCAATCTGAAACTTTTCATTTGTGCTGTGTCGTCATGAGAGGTCTGTTAGAGTTAAACACAACTAGCTAGTGTAATATTTGAACTTTAATTCACCGCAAGAAAATTAAATTACCGATGGAATATTTCCTCAATGTTAAAGTTGTTTATCCATTGGTAAAAATATCTCAAGAAAATGTCGACAGTATTTGCAATGGAATTTTGTGACAAGAAATACCGTCGGTCAATTTGTCAGCCAATAAAGACGTTTCATATTAACGACAGACTACAGTTGAAGAAGAAGGCAACAGACGTTGAAAAGGGAAACTCAAATCCAGGACTAAAGTTGCATTTTCATGTGATTTACTACTTTTGCTGACATTACATTCGTAACCGTTTCAATATGAGCAGATTCTTATGCATGCTTATCATCTCCGCTACATCCTCCACCCCTACCACCTTTATACTGTCTAGAACACGTTTCATCCCAAAAAGAAATCAATGTGTGTCCCTTAACTTTAATCTCTCTTATTTATATTGCTTTGAAGATATACCAGACTGAAGTTGGCTGATAAAATTAATGATGATGAAGGCTAATGCCATTAAATGGTCTTGGTTTATGAACTTGATCATTTTTTTCCTACACTGCTCGAATGGGATTGCTGTCGAGTCTGAGAGAGTTCCAGCACTTTTTGTGTTTGGAGATTCGTTGGTTGATGTTGGCAACAACAATTATCTCAGCAGCATTGCGAAAGCCAATTACTTCCCTTACGGTGTTGATTTTGCCAAATTTGGCCCTACTGGGAGATTTTCCAATGGGAAAACCTTTGTTGATATACTTGGTAAGTTACTATGGCGCTCTCACAGTGCATTAGATTCGCCAAGAGAATATTTATCGCCAGTCCATTAATGTTTTCTTCATGGTAGAATAGTACTTGTATTGTCGATGAGATTGAAGCCTGGCCTAGCTTGTCCTGTTCTAATTAATTGATTATTTTGCACCTATTTATTCATGCTTCATCATATCATTGTTCGCAGGAGAGATTCTGGGAGTGCCGTATCCTCCAGCCTTTGCAGATCCTAACACAGCTGGGCCCGTTATACTTGGTGGAGTGAATTATGCTTCAGCAGCTGCTGGCATCCTTGATGAGACAGGGCAACACTACGTAATTCATCCACGCAGATGTGCATAAGCATTTTGACACTGTTTGAAACAAATTGAACTACTAACTTGTGACTTGAAATTCGATTTTACATGATTTTATGATACGTATATATGATCCTGATTGTGGATACAGGGACAAAGGTATAGCCTAAGCCAACAAGTCCTGAATTTTGAGACAACACTGAATCAAATAAGAACATTGATGAGTGGAACAAATCTGACCGAGTTCCTGGGAAAATCCATTGCTGTTTTAGTGTTTGGAAGCAATGACTACATCAACAATTACCTCATGCCTTCAATCTACTCTTCCAGCTTCTACTATAGTCCCCCAGATTTTGCGAATCTTCTGGTCAATCACTACACGCGTCAGCTTCTGGTACTTAAGATTTCTGATAATTGGTTGCATGGCTCACACATATTCACAAAAACAAATGCTTCGTGGCCAAAGGGATAGCTTTTAGACAGTAGCTTTCATAAACCAATTTAATTTCTATTTTCTTAGTCGAGAATTTCGTACTGTTGCAGGCACTATATAATCTAGGACTAAGGAAATTCCTGCTACCAGGAATCGGACCTCTTGGTTGCATCCCTAACCAAAGAGCCTCTGCTCCCCCAGATAGATGTGTTGATTATGTAAATCAAATACTTGGAACCTTCAATGAAGGTCTGAGATCACTCGTTGATCAGCTGAACAAACATCCTGGTGCAATGTTCGTATATGGAAATACTTACGGTTCAGTTGGTGACATCCTAAATAACCCTGGTACTTATGGTAAGAAATGTTACATGCTTCAGAATTTCTTTTCGTTTTACTGAAATTTGAAACAAAGCGCTAGCTGGCCATGGTTTCAAGTTACAAGGTTTTTCTTACACTGAATCAAGGAGGATGTTTATAATTTCAGGATTCAGTGTTGTCGATAAAGGTTGCTGTGGGATTGGTAGGAACCAAGGCCAAATAACATGTCTTCCGTGGGTGGTTCCTTGCTCAAACAGAAATACCTACGTTTTCTGGGATGCCTTCCATCCAACGGAGGCTGTCAATGCCATTCTAGCCCTGCGAGCCTTTAATGGCTCACAGAGGGATTGTTACCCAATTAACGTCCAGCAAATGACCCTCATCTACTGATGTGTAAGAAAGTATTTAATTAAGAAAAATACTCCATGTAATAAATGCCCATAATTAGAAAAAAGGTTTGTATTCTTGCTTTGAGAGCTTAGCTCTCGATCGTTGTTTACATAATTTAGCAATTTTAGGATCATTTAGCTGTGTTTTAATCGTAATCAGATCCTTTCTTCGTCTTCGTTTTCAAGGGGCTGCTAGTGAAATAAACGAACTTAATAATTTTGGTTTCATCAGTTTCTTTGTGTAGATTTCAAAGAATAGATAGTACTAGTTAGTTCACCCGCGATTTGCCCCGCTGGTTAGATAATTTAAAAACAAATAATAATAATTATGCAAGTTTTTCAAATATATATTTTTAAAAAAAAATCTAATTATAAATCAAAAAACATATACATGCATTTAATCATATATATTGAGAACCATTTGTGTCAATAAATGTAAAAAAACAAAGTGTTAACATGTTTATTCAACTCATCTCGCTACAAGTCGTATAATTTTTTTTTCTAATGTAAAAAAATTAATGTGTAGGTATTATTAAAGTGTTTTTTGAAATCGAGTAAAAATATAACCATGAATCAAAAAATCAATGCTTATATATAATAAAATATAGTAAAGATCATATACATTAATAAAAACATATAAGATTTCAAACTAATTTTAAATGTAGCAAAAAATGAAATAATATTGCAATTGATACAATGAAACACTATTTTCTTAGTTTTTGTAGAGTAATTTTTCAAAAAAAAATGTGTATGAAAAAAATATTAAAAAAAACAAATTACAAAAAAATAAAGATAAGAATAAAAAAATGGTATAAAGAGGCCAAGTGTAGAGCATAGTTATCAGACTCGATCCGGGGATTGACCCGACCAAGGAGCTAGGTCCTGGGTTACACGGGTTGACTCGGGTCAACATGAATCAACGCTGAAAAATTAAAAAATATATATTTAAATTTTTAATATTTCGTATGGAAAAAATAAAAAAATAATTCATGTGAATATAGGTTATACGTGTTATAAATAATGAAGTTTGAAAAATTATTTCAAAAGGTTTTTTATCCCACATTGAAAAAAATATTATATTAATATGTTATCCTTTTAAGTTGAAGTATTTAAATCAAAAAGGTTTTTTATCTCACATTGAAAAAATATAATTTTTTTCTTGTGAATATAGAGTATATATATTAAAAAGCTACAAATCTCATATTAAAAAAATAATTTTTTTTCTTGTGAACATAGAATATATAGACTAAAGGATTTCAAATCCCACATTGAAAAAATAAAACAATCTTCTAGTATTTATATAATAAATTTTGAAAATGGTTAATAACCAACTAAAAATATATAAAAAATTAGGGGTCACTCGGTAGGAGAAAAAACATATTTAAAAAAAAGGGTCTCAATCGTGTTTTTGCTTATCCAGGTTTTTTGTCTTATCCGGACCGATCCAACTACCGGGTCCCTGGTCAACTTGGCAAAAAAAAAATATTCAAAGGGTAAGAAAAAAAATATTTTGTTTCCAAAAAAACAATGTAAAGAAAAAACAATATTAAAAAAATGAAGAGAAGAAAAAAAATACTGATAAATGGATCAATTGTAAAATGATAAAAATATCAAGTATAAAAAGAAAAAAGAAATATATATATATATATATATATATATATATATAACTTATTTTCTAATAAAAAAATAGATTGTCATCGCTACAGTAAAATAAAATGACAAAATTTATATGCTTCTAAATTTGATGCAAGTTCCCCCGACTTTTTTTCTTTTTGTTTAATTCAAGTAATTTGCTTCTAAAGCTGTTTAATGAGAACTAAATTCCCACTTTCATGGATTCTAAATTGTTACTGTATGAATATATTTTTAACTTTTCTTATTAACAAAATAAGGAATATGGGCCTACAGGCCCAAATTAACAGCACTACTTACAACAGGTTATTCATTTTAGAATTTCGGCCCAAAGTTAAGCTCACCGGACATCCCCAATTATTTATAAATATTAAGGACAGGGAGTGAATGTGATCAGTCAAGACATCTTCTCATATTTATAAATATTGAATAAAATGTCTAAATAATTATTTAAAATAATGGTTCTGTTTCTATATTTATGATTTTCTTTTCATTTGTTTAATAAAATTTACATTTATTTTTTATAAGGAAGAAATATTGTAGCATTTTTATACTATTTGTGCGTATATTTTATTTTTTATTATATGCGTGTTAGACTATAATTTCTCGTAACTAAAAAAATATATTTTTTATTTATATAGGCAATGATTTGATAAGATGTTCTAATAATATTTTGTTTTCTCGTATTTAGCTTTTGTTATTCTTTTCTTTTTCTTTTTTTACTGTAATTGTTTTTTGGTTGCTATCTATTTAATAGTATTATTAAAAAAAAAACAAAAAAAATGCAGAACTTCTTTTATAAATATAAAATATGCAGAGAAACAAAACAAAATTACCCAAAGCTTTTGTATGATCGTGTGGATGATGAATTTTTTATTCCCTAACGTGATTATATTGACTGCAAAAGGAATCTGAGATTTACTTGAGTACAATCCCATATTAAGCTGTTTAGCTAGGTATGAATGTATCAGTATGTAAAGACCTCCTCCTCCTCCTCCTACGAAGTAAGAACTCTGCAAGAAAAAATGGCGTCTTTTAAGGAAAAAGACAAATGAAACTTTTTACTGGGTGATAGGAACACGCTGAACCAATTTCTTCAAAATATATTTTCTTCTTATAACGAATTAGGCCTTTGATGATTAGCTCTTGTTTTGATTTCCTGCTTTTAAAACAAGAGGAAAGACCTTTCCTTTGGTTCCCTAATTCTTCTTGGGAATCAGATTCTCTGCAATGCACCATTGTTACATGTGGAATAGGATACTTTACAGTAACTGTGAGATGACAGAAATCATTTCAAGATACTCATCTTTTTTTGTGTCCTTCATTACATGTACTGCTCATATTTCTTCATGGTATATTTCATTAAATAGCTGCTTTCTTTTCCAAGCACTGCCTGACTGCTGCTCTTCCAGAAACTTATGCTTCTTGGCAAGCACAGCACACTCAAAATCACTCTGTTTCTAAACACATTCCACTTCCTTCTCCCCCCATAATTATTATTTTTATTTTTATTATTGTTAATTAAAACAAAAAGAAAATGTTTAAGAAGGCAATATGTCAGGAGTTTAAATATGGAAACACACTGAATTTGGCAAGAGAAGAAGAAGAAGAAGATGACCGTAATTACACTTTACTAAATAAAACGCACTGTTTAGTTTGAATGAAACGTTGCACCTCACTCACTCACTACGCCCTGTTTTTCTTAATGTTTCAGTTTATAGTAATGGCGTGTGTGTGGCAAGAAGACTGATTTCCTTTCTTTCTTATTTACTTCTACAATGCATAGTATGTTATATACGCAACAAATTGTAACATAATTGACGATTATGCAATAATTAAAGAATGATGAATTATCAGTGCAATCTCTCTCTTCCTCTCTCCTTCTCTCTCTCTTTCTTCTCCTTTTACATGATTTCTGTGAGACCACCATTGCAGGACATTACCGAATACAGTCTTGCATTTCAATCACCCCTAGATTTTATTCAGGTTGATTCCATTTACATTGTTGCTTGCAACAAGTGGTATCAGAGCCACTGATCTTCGGACGCAAGCTATGCCTCTTGACACTAGGTCCCAAGATCTTAGAAGACTGGAGGAATCATTGGAAGCTGCAAATAAGGAACAGTCATAGAAATATGAGCAATGCTAAGTCTATTCATGAACCTAGCTAAGTCTGTGGAGCTCGAAGAACTCATCAGTGGGTTATCTCACCAACAAAACGCTCGTGTATAGAAGTTGCAACATACTCCTGGTGAGGTGAGCCTAGTACTAAGAGTGCTTATCAAGCATTTAGCCAAGGGGATTCTGTTACAAGACCAGATAAAGCTTGTGATGGTAGCTACTTTCCTAATTTTGATGGTGATGACATGCATAAGTGGTTATACAAATGTAATTAGTATTTCGCCAATCAATCACAGTGTAAGTGGTGATGGATTTTGAGTTCATGTCCGCTTGGCCTTTTCTGGTCAGTGAAGTTTTGTATGAAAGAAAAAATCCATTCGTTAGGAGGTTTCAACTGTGTCTACATGTCTTTCCTTATGGCGATTTAATCAACACAAATGGAGAGAGGAAACGGGTTATCGAGGCAGGATTTGCGGATAGAAGTTTTTATTTTCATGTTGTATTTTTTTTTTTATATATAGTCAATCTTATTTGTGTTAAGTTGCACATGTATTGAATAGATATATGCTTAATGTTGATATCACAACGGTTGTTTTCTGTGAACAGTTTTCGGTAAAAGAAGACGAATATAAGAAGGAACCTGTCTTATTTTCTGTGAACAGCAGTCACCTAGACTACTTATCCTTCAAGTCAGAGAGAAGGCAGGAGCAGAAGGTTGATCAGGATGGTGATCAGGCTGTTAAAGAAACCTGGTCGTCAAAACTCTTGAAGTATTTGAGATTTATAAGCCAAGTGTAAATGTGCGTCCCATTTTTGCTTCTGTTGGAACTGATACTGGGAAGCTATACAGTGGTGCTTCAGAAGTCTCTGATGTTGTCCTCAAGTACACTGAAAAGAGAAATCTGATAAAACCAATGAACAAGTCCATTGTGGTTCTAGATCCAATGTTATGTGATGCTTTGTTCAAGGGAGCTATTAAGAAAGGATCAACTTACCCGACTGAGATTCATAAAAAAGATTTAGGATCCACATTTGTAAGCCGGATGCAAGGCCACCACATTGTGACTAGTGGAAGTGAATCAGTTGTTCATAAAGGTGAAGACAATTCAGATAGTGACTGAAAGACGTCAAGGTAACAAGAACTCGACGAAAGTTTCGGGCATAGAAACATGATCTTGATGGACGCTGATGCATTGGCATCAGAGCTGCAGAAAAAGTTTGCTTGTAGTACATCAGTGGCAGAGTTACCAGTTAAGTTTTTATCGATTGTTTTGTAGGTAAAACATATTTGTGTTGCTTCTTTATCAAAGCATTTTGGTTTCAATGTGGCAGGGTGATAATTAAAGTAACTTATATGTGAGGTTGCTTGTATGCTGTTGTATCTGGCTTTTAAATATCATCCCTGTGTTCTTTAATTTGTGCGTGCGCGTGTGCGTGTGTGAAAGAGGGAGAGAGGGAGAGAGACCTTGCAGCCATCCTTTACTTAATCAGCTGCACCATTGAATGGAGTTCTTCAGACATATCATTCCCCTCCTTTTGTAAGGTGTAACAGTTTGGTGTTCCCAAGATAGTTCTCCTTGCTTCAATTCAGCAGCATTGAAGCTCTTATACTGAGACTTGTTTATATTTTTGAACAATTTTCAATTTTTTTCAAAAAACAGTGGAGTAGTAAAACAGGTCTCTGAACCTTTTGGTTGGAAAGATGAGCACATGCTTCCATGGTATAGACAAAACAAGAGATGAAAAATTCTCTTAGACAGAATACAGAAGATGAGCACATGCATTCAGACATCTCAGACAAGTCCATTATTATGCTAGAAAGTATGGTGCCATAACTTCGCATGAAATGAATTGACAAGAAACATTGATACAATCCTTCAATATACTATATCCTTACTAATCCAATTGGGACAATTCAAGAGGAACAGTAATCATCAGAATTCCCACCATAAACTCTTTCGATTCAACACTACATTCGACTCCCTTTTGAGGACCCCATGCCCTTAGCAATCCCTCTTAGCACAAACTTTTGAATCTTCCCAGTTGATGTCTTGGGAAGCTCATCTTTAAAGACCACAGTTTTAGGCACCATATAGTGTGGCATTTTTTCCCTGCAAAAATCAATTATATCCTTCTCACCAGGCTTTTGAGTCAACCCATCCCTCAAACCCACGAATGCGCATGGTGTCTCACCCCAGAACTCATCAGGTCGAGCCACCACAGCCGCCTCGTTAACAGCAGGATGTGTGTACAGCACAGACTCAATCTCTACACTGCTAATATTCTCTCCACCGCTGATGATCACATCTTTGGACCTATCTTTGATTTCTAAATAACCATCTTGGTGCATAACACCCACATCTCCGGTGTAAAACCAGCCATCTTTCATGCACTTTGATGTGCCGGTTGGGTCTTTTAAATAACCCAGCATAATACACCCACCTTTTAAAACAACTTCACCGAGTGCTACCCCGTCTCGTTTCACACTCTTTCCTGATTCGGGTTCCACAACATCAATCTCAGTGAACCCAACAATCTTAACTCCTTGTCTTGCCTTGAGTCTAGCTCTTTCGCTTGCTGGAAATGTATTCCACTTTGGTTTCCATGCACAAGACACCACAAGCCCTGCTGTTTCAGTTAACCCGTATCCATGACTCACTACAAAACCCAATGACTCTGTCCTGAATAGCACGGCGGATGGTGGTGGGGCTCCGGCGGTTAAAATCTGAATTGGGTTTCTAAGTGGTTCTTTATTTGTAGAGTTTGTTAGCATGGTCAGCACCACAGGAGCACCACACATGTGAGTGACACCGTGTCGTTTGATCAAGCTGTAGATCGTCGGACCATCAAATTTACGGAGACAGATGTTGGTCCCACCAACGGCTGCTATGCCCCAAGGATAGCTCCATCCGTTGGCGTGGAATATCGGTAGGGTCCACAAATATACGGGTTGTTTTGGAACTCCCCAATCAATCAAGGATCCAACGGTGATGGTGAAAACACTTCTATGGCAATGGACCACTCCTTTAGGAGATGATGTTGTACCTGACGTGTAGTTTAGCACCATCGGGTCCCACTCATTATGAGGCTGGACCCACTTGAACCCAGGATCACCTTTCTCCACCATGCTTTCATAAGCGCAGCAAAAATCATCGGTTACAGATGATTCTGCTGCCTCAGCATCATCCGCGATGAGGACGAGAGTAGGGCGCTTGGTATTCGGAGGAAGCAAAGACATAGCGTCCAGGATGACGTCACGTGAGAGGCAATCAACGAAAACGAGCTTTGATTCGCTGTGACGCAGGAGTATGGACATAGTACGTGCATCTAGGCGTGTGTTGATGTTGTTGAGGATGGCACCAGACATGGGCACGGCAAACTGAAGCTCGTACATAGCAGGGATGTTGGGGGCGACAACGGAGACCACGTGGCCAGGCTTGATGCCGTACGATGACAGAGATGATGCCACTTGGAGACATCGACGGTGGGTTTGAGACCACGTATAAGTAATGTTGTTGTAGATGACAGATGGGCAATCACCATATACAGTAGCAGTTCTTTCCAAGAAAGCTAATGGTGTGAGAGGAGATAAGCTTGCTGGTGTTGGCTTCAGTTCCTCCATTTTTGCTACCAGATGAACTTTCAGCTCTTGTTACGAGTTCTGGGAAGTCGTGGAATGAGGATTAATACCACAGACTGATAGGACCTGGTCAATTAATTAAAGACAATAATAAAAAAAAAATAGATTGAGATAAGATTTTAGGACAAAAAAAAAAGACAAAAGGAAAGCTTGGAAGTTTCCTCACAATGTCAAATAACACATTGTCAAATGATAAAGCTTTGGTGCCATTTGATTTCTTTTTTCTATGTTTTTTATACTGATTGATTCATGGATGGGTGATGTTGCATCCTAATCCTGTTTATGGTGCTAGCTAACACAAATTTTATTCTGTTTAAAGAATGACTAGGTAATATCTTATAATTTACAATTTTATTTTTATTAATTAATATTTCATATAATCTTTTAGTTTTGAATGTTGATATGGAAGATCATAAATAGTAGACTTAATATGGATAGTCAAAACTTAGTTTAGAATAAGATCTAAATAATCAAAGACAAAATAAGTTAAGAAAATCATAGAATAAAAGTTAATCATGTTTTTCAAGGAATGTAATTGTGATCAGCAAAAAATTAAGGATTAAAAAAAACAACAACAATCAAAAGAATAAAGATCAAATTTGATATAAAAATAAATGAAACTAAAAGATGAGAGATGAATTTGAAGAAAAAATCAATTTAAAAAAGATAAAATAAAATAAAATAAAATAAAATAAAATAAAATAACAATTAAAATAATGAGAACCAAATTAGATAAAACAAAAAATAACATGACACTTTTTTTTTATTTTGATAAGGAGAAGAAAAACAAAAGGAGAGAAAAGAATAAGCAAGTTGACCGGAGCTCATCAGCTATGCAGCTATATATACATGTCTAATCACTAGAAAGATCACATCGAGATGCTTCCAACATATAGGTGAAAGGAGGAGTTTAGTTGTCCAACAACTTTTGATTTTGAAATTATATTTTATATTTGTTAAAATAGTAAATTTTTATTCAATTAACTTGATTATAATAAAAAAAATTATGATCAAAATACAAAAAAATCTCTGGACATTAATTAAAAGAATATTGCTTTTAAAAATAATTAAGTATTTGCATCTGTTTTAAAAATGTTAAAAGACCAATTTTTTCTCTATCAATATATTAATGAATAATGAATTTTATTGAAAAATTATATTACTCCCAGTAGTTAATTGAATGATTTTCTTTTACAATGATAATTTTTTTTTATTTTACTATTTCAGTTCACAATAAAATAAAATTATATGGAGAGTAAAATCTTAATTCCTTTTAATTTTAATTTTAATTTTATCGTTCTCAAATCTCCACCATCACATCTCTCTCTGCATCCTGTTTTTTAGATCAGAATTTTACAATTCTTTAATCATGAAATCATTTTAATTCATGAAATCACCATAAGATTTTCCATGTTTGCGTTGTGTCTTGGGGAGTGGCAGATTGTTGAACGTGACGAGGTCGAATTGAGAAGAAAATGTATTAGATTTTATTTTAATTCATCTCTCTCTTGTATGAGATCAAGGTTGCCATTTACGTAAGATATTGGCCATGAAATTCCTACTAATACAAAGGTGGGCACTATTACAGGAAGTAAAATGGCATCAAGAAGATGCCCAAAAGGATAATCTCTCCTTTAAACCATCAGATGTGCTTATGATTGGGGTGTATTTGCACCGCGTTACTTTAAATTTTAAATTATTTTAAAATAATTTTTTATGTTTTCAGATCGTTTTGATGTACTGATATAAAAATAATTTTTAAAAAATTATTTTAAAATATTTTTAAATAAAAAAATACTTTAAATTACCACTGCTATCACAATTTTAAACACACTTATCATACACTTATCATGGCCGGCCACAAATTAAACATGAATCATTCCTTTCCCCTGTTTTATAAAAGAAAAGGAGCTATAAATCTGGCCTTACGAAAAAAAAAAAGAAAAAAAAAAGAAGAAGAAGCATTTATGCCCCTTAATTAGTTAGATCTATCTTAATTGATGGTATGACTTTAGTTCAAGTTCATTTAACTTTGATAGGGGCGTTTGGGGTGTTGGCATTTAACTTGAGCATGCGCCTAACCACAATTAATTCATTCTTTTTTAAGTTCTTTTGACTAAGAAATTTATTTAATGAATATTTTTTTAAAAATTATTTTTTACATATCCAAAAACATGAAAAAAATAATTTAAAGTATAAAAAATTTTTAAAATTTTATAAAACAAGGGTTGCACTGTTACCCGAAACAAACTCATAATAGAGTAAATCCACCACGTTTGCAAATGTTATGCAAATATGTTTACAAAACAGGAAATTATTTAAATATATTAATTATCATTGTAATTGCCACATCCCACATTACGACAATCTTTAAGAATTAAAAAAAAAAAAGAATAGATGTCTGACATTTTATTTTTTGAGGGAAAAGATCTTATTTAAGAAATCGTCACTTTATGATCACTAGGAACCATAATTGATTAACAAAGACTATATGGTACGAGACAGATTACACAAGAAGAAAGATACTATCACCCAAGGTTGTTAAAATCGTGATTTTAACACGACACGAAAAATGCAAAACAAACTTGAATGTAAAAACAGATCGTAAAATCGTGAGGAATTTTAAAATACATTAACAAAAAATTCATGCTTCAAATAAAAATTCATACATAGTTCAAGCACCTTAAAATATATGCTTCAAATAAAAATTCATACATATTTCAAATATCTTAAAATACACAATTCAAATAAAATTCATATATAATTTAAATAACTTTTCATTAAGTGATAATTAACAAACTTAAAACAAATAATCTGGTGGTGTGTCATGTAAACTAAAACCAGCTTCATTGCCTTCATCTTCCTCATGATTTCTCAGACATTAATCAATATCATTAGCATCAAGAGGATTATTAGTGTCACTACTAGTATCAACACCAATATTATGAACATTAGTGCTACTATTAGTACCAACACCAATATCATCAATTTGAATCTCCAAAATCATCTTCAGTACCATGACTCTCCATTTCAACATAATTAGGAATTTCTTCTTCATCACTTTCATCTTTATTACCATTTTTTCTTTGTGTTGCACTGTCAATAGCACCAAGCAAATCAATGTTTGAATGTTTTTCTCCCTCGGTTATCCAATTATCATTAAATGAAAGATCATCTTCTACACCAAAATCATCAGCTTGCTTTTTGACTTGATTATTATTCAATTTCAGATTGCACATTACAAATACCAATTCATTTATTTTTCTTTAGTGCAAACTATTTTTTCATTTTGTATGAACCTAAATAAACAATTCAAATTTATAAGATTTTTATCAAATATTTCAACATTTAATAAAAAAAATAAAAAAAACTCACCATTTCAAATGCACTCTAGTTACGCTCACATCCAAATGAAGTACAAGTCAAGCTTAGAACTCGGATTGCAAACCTTATAATTCTGGACATTCATCCCCATAAGAATCTCACCATTGAGCTGAAGTTCTTTTATCCCTTGCTGTCTTGGCAGCCTCAATGCCAAACAACCCTTTTGCATCCTTGAATGATTCAAGTTACAAGTCAATTTTGCACATTTCACTTGCATTAGGCACCATCCTTTCTAAGCATTGATATAATCCGATTTTGAATGTTGGCATTAACCTTAAAATTGGGATTATAATGATAATGAGGATTCAAATAATAAGCTGCTGCATGTAAGGGCTTGTGGAGTTGAAGTTCCCTTCTTGCATCAATAATATTCCATATAGGTATATAACTATATAAAAAAAAACAATAAACATATCATTACAATCTAGGGATATCTCAATTGGAAGTATCTCTAAAGAAATTCATATTAATAAATGACAACATTTGAAATAAAAATTAGCAAGATATATACCTTTTTTTCACAGAACCAAAATTCACTTGTATCTTCTCTTTTGCTTTATCCATTGCTTTATATATAAAACTCATAGCTGGTTTCTCATCTGAATCAACTAATCAAAGAACTTTAATTAGAGGATACATTGCCTTAATATATATGTATATATAGTGACATCATGCCAAAACCTGTTGTCCAAAACACAATTTCGAATTCATTTCCCTTCTTCTATTCTTGCAAACCTACATGAACTCCGCTGTTTGGAAGTAAACATAGTCATCAGCAGCATTTTATGATCATTCAAACATTCCAGAGTCAAATATACAATAGCAAACTGAGTGGCAGCAAGCCTAATTAAATCTCTTCCTTTCGTAAAGTGCCTTAGCATGGAAATAAGAATAGTTCTTGAATAAATATATGAGGTGATTCTCCTCCCCTTAGCAATAGTTACTTGATGAATTTCTAACTTCTTCTCAAAATATTCTAATATCAAGTCAATACAATGGGCAGCACATGGTGTCCAAAACAAACTCTTTTTTTTTTCCATCAATAATTGTCCCGCTGTCTTATAATTTGCAGCATTATCGGTGACTACTTGGACAACATTTTCCTCCCCAATCCTCTCCACAATAGCATCTAACATTTCAAATACCTTATCAGCAGTCTTGGACATATTAGAAGTATCCACCGATGACAAAAAAAACTGTCCCTTTAGGACTATTAACCAAAAAGTTACAAATACAACGTCTTTTTTTATCTGTTCATCCATCAGACATTATTAAACAACCTGTTTTTTTCCATTATAGCTTGTACTCCTCAAGTAATGTCATTGTTTGATTCACTTCCTGCTTCAAATACTTCTCTCTAATATCATGGTAGGATGGAGGCTTGAAACCTGGCCCATGCTATGCAATCAATTCAAGTGCCTTTACAAACTCAAGGTTTTTTACACAATTAAATGGAATTGCACTAGTGTAGAAAAACCTTGCAATTTATCGACATGCTTCTTCTCTAATATCCTTTTTTAACAATTGATTTAGGGTTGTTTGTGTACTTCCACTCCTACTAGCTGCTCTTTTTCCTTTGTCCTTGGAGCTAATTTCTTTTATTTCATCATCATCATCATCATCATCATTTGCACTATATTGATGGGCCTTTCTTTTCTTTGCATTTGCTTCTAGATTTTTCACCAAAACACCCAAAATCATTTGCTTAACATTTTCTGAAACTTCATGACATGGCTCAACATCCTTACAAGTGCAAGCTAAATGTTGTTTGAAATGAAAAATACCTCCACTGATAATTTTTTGACAATACTTGCACTGAACTTTTCTAGAATTCTTATCAATATCTATACCATGTTGCCATCGCACATCAAGTCTATTACCAGAAGATTTTTTCATAGATGCCATAAGTTCAACAATTCAAAAATCAACTCAAATCAGCCTTGTAATCAATCCAAACATTTTATTATTGTAATTAACTTTTTGTTATACATAACAATTCACAAAACTATAATACTTTCAATGTGCTTCAGTACATATACTATACAATTAAAATTTTCAAAAAATCATTCCACCATTTCATTAATAAAATCAATTTCATCATTCCATCATATACTGAAATGGCTTCCTAAAATCATTTCATCATTCCACAGTCCACAGACTCCACAATCCACACCACACAAACACAGAGCAATAGGCAACATCAATTAATTAATTCAATTCAATTCAACAGTCCACAGTATACTGATGAGGGACAGAAAAACATTCCATCAATTCCATTTAATTCATTCCATCAATTCAATTCAATTCAATTCAATTCAATTCAATTCAAGGGACATAAAAACATTATAAATGGACAAATTACAGGACCGGAAAAATCATTCCATCAATTGTTATTCAAAATCATTATCAGGACCGACAAAATCAACATTCAAAATTTATAATTACAGGATGAAGGGAATATACAATTACAGAGCAAAATCAACTATTGCAGTTTTACATTTTGAAGGTTGAATATACAATTACAGGGGAACAACTTACGGTGAAGAGGAGTCGTTGATGATGAAGGCTGAAAAGGAGAGCGATGTCGTCTGCTGCCGTTGATGAAGATTGAAGAGGAAGCCGTGAGCTGTTGAAGAGATCGTCACCGCTGTTGATGAAAAGGAAGCCGCGACTGTTGATGAAAAGGAAGCCGCGACTGTGAGCACTGATGACTGGAGTGAAGACTGGACTGATGACTGGAGTGAAGAAAAAAAAGGAGTGAAGACTGGACCGTGACCGTGACCATGATTGTCGCCACTTTTGTGGTTGCCGGTTGGTTAATTAGAGAAGGAGATTAGAAATTTGTTTTGTGAAAAGGAAGAAAGAGATTTGTTCTGCGCAATGATTGGAGTGAAGACTTTGAAGAATTGGCATGACTGTGCATTTACACTGCCAATAGGTGCCGGACAGCTGGAGCATGGGGGAACATTTTTCTTCAGTTTATATGTTTTGGTGAAATCGCAAAATCGGTCCTGAAATCGTGATTTTTTGCGATTTCACCCGATTTTAACGATTTCAACCGATTTCACCCATTTTCAATTTTTTCAAACGATTTAGCACGCAAAGCATGTTTTGGCTTGTAAAATCGTACAATTTTACAAGTCAAAACAAGATTTTAACAACCTTGCTATCAGCCTTAAAAAGTCCTACCTAAAATAGATTACATTGATTATTTTGTTTTAAATTGCTAAGGACATGTTGTGTTATGTTATTAATGATCTGTCTATAATATTTCTAATTCCGATATTAGTAAATATTAGGATTGATATTCCTGAAGTTAGTCTCATTAAACACCGAGATTCATATTCCTAACGTAAATAAATACCGATATTTAGTTAAACTAACAACTAATTAAATATATTAATTAATTGTGCTATTGTAATTACCACAACCTTTAAAATTTAATTGGTGAGACAATATGTCACAATTATTATTTAGGTGACTTATTTTTTTAAAATAATTTTCCTACTATTTTATTTATAAAAAAAAAACCTCAAGTTAATTGCCAACAGCTGTTATTTTAATTCACTATTTTAAGTATACTTGTACATTTGGTGTCGTGGGACCAAATCCCATTGGTACAGAGAAATTCTAAACTAGTTAGATCGATTTGATTGTTTACTCGCATTGACATGACATTTCACCGAAGTCTGCAAATCAGTTGCCATTTGTCTCCTTTTCCTTTTATTTTTGTTTTGAGGTTACTTCTCTCCGTTAATGGATGAAAAAAATTGGTTAGCATTTCTACACGAGGAGAGTCTCCTATGTATTCTAACCACATGTGGTCAGTATTAGGTTGCAATTAATTTTTTCTTAACATAAAAAAATTATATATTCAGACAATGTAAATATCTTTCTTAAAAAAAAAATTAAGATTAAATTATTAAATTGTTTGGGTTGGATAAACTTGATTAATTTAATAATATAATAAAAAAACATTGACATTAATAAATCAAATAAAGAAAATATAACCATAATTAACTATTAAAAATAATTTGTCAATATCATATTCAAGAGTAGAAAAAAATCTTGTTGGAGACTTGCCATTGCTCCATAATGAATACAATCATACCATTAGAAAAAAAACTCACTGTGATGGTTTTAACACCATTATAAAAGGCTCCACAAGGACACCGGAAGAGACCACATACACTATCAAAGCAATTACCTGGAAATCAAACTAAACAAAATATCTTGAAGTAAATATCGCATGCTTGTATTCAATCTATTAATTTAATTTAACTCAATAATAAATTTATTTTAAGAAAGCTAAATTTAATAGAGAACAATAAATAAAAAGACTCGAGATAACTTGTGTCATTTTAAAAATTAATAAAAAAATCCTATAGAAAGCAAATAAAAAAAACCGAGTCTAATCTCTAATTAAATAAACGTTGAAAGATGAAACTAAAAAACATGAGCTTAAAAATAATAATAAAAAAAGCAAGTCCAAGCGAACCTTCTAAATCCGGATTAATCTCTCAAACTCATAATTCATGAAATCCTAGATTCGAGATCAATAAGAAACTCAATTTCCAACCAACTCAATGTCGAAGAACCTAACTGAACAAATATATCAATTAAAAAAAATGCCAAGGTAAAAAATATCAATAAAAAAAATATTGATCAAATTTGATATGAAAACAAACTTATAAGGGTGAAATTGTAAGAAAAATAAATTTTAATTTCAAATAATATAAATAGTAATAAAAAGAATAAGGACCAAATTTGAAAGGTAAAAAAATTAAATGGGGTGAAATTTTAAAAAAATATTATAAATTATTTCAAATAAAATAAATAGTGATCAAAATAGAAAAGATCAAATTTAAAAGAAAATAAATTGAAGGACTACTTTAAAAATTTTAAAAAAATAAAAGGAAAAAGGAATGTTATTAACACCAAATTAGAGGTTTGTTAACCACCTCTACTACCTAGTGATGGAAGGACCACCAATATCATTCCAATGAATATATATATATATAATAACTACTAATAACTTTTCACCTAGCTCACATTAAAGAACCATTTTTTATTTAAAGAATTCTTTTCAATTTTATGTGACGAGAATATAAACTTTCAATACATATATGAATTGTTTGCTTTTATGTATTTAATTAATCATTTATAAGTGAATCCTTTTCACCAATTTTATATTATTTTTCATTTTTTTATTTTTAAAAATTTTAAAACAAAAAATTAGTAGATGATATATATATATATATATATTGCCCTGTACTATACAAAATATCATGATATATAGGGATAGTTGTTATGAAAACAATTTCCGTTCTGACTAATCGGGTTGCTTTAAATTGTCAACGGTTTGCAATAATATCCCTTCTCCTTTATTAGTTACAGCCATCCCATAGCCCTGAGCTAACCTTTTTTTTTTTTTTAAGTTAAAATTAGGTCTAAAACGTTTAAATCTATCTTTTTATTTAGGTCTAGTTTTTAAAAAATTATTTTTTAAATTTTTATATATTTGTTTGTTATTAAAAAAGTTGGTTAACGGAAAATATTTTCCGATCAACGAAAAATACATTCCAGTCAAAGAAAAATTTAACTTGGTTTTCAGGAAAGTGTTTTCCTTTTATTTTGAGCGGAAAATACTTTCTGAAAGTTGTGAAAAATTTAAAAATATTATATTATTTGCTGATTATATCAAATTTGATCTTCAAACTTTTAATTGTTATATATTATTTTTTAATTTCATTCTCATTTAACTTTTTAATTTGTAAGATTTCTTTCTTATTATTTTAATAAACTTGAAAAAATAAAATATTAATAAGTTATTTTCCAGCTCATTTTCCATGATATAACCAAACAATTGAAAATATTTTTCAATTTATTTTCTATTATATTACCAAACATCAAAAAATAATTTACTTTTCTAGAATTAATTTTTTAAAAAAATCTACTGTTCAAGAAACAAACGGGTTTTAATGACTGTTATTTATCTAGCATTCTAACAAACTACTAGCTGGCAAAGAGCAAGATGGAAGAACTAAAGCCAATGCCACCAAGCTCATGCCCCTTTACACCCTGAGGCTTCCTGGAAAGAGCCGCCACTGTTTATGGTGATTGCCCATCCGTCATCTACAACAGCACCACTTACACGTGGTCTCAAACCTACCGTCGATGTCTCAAGGTTGCATCTTCGCTATCATCCAATGGCATCAAGCCAGGTCAAGTGGTTACCGTTGTGGCCCCTAACGTTCCTGCCATGTATGAGCTTCAATTTGCCGTGCCCATGTCTGGTGCCATCCTCAACAACATCAACTCCCGTCTTGACGCTCGGACCATTTCCATACTCCTGCGTCACAGTGAGTCAAAGCTCGTCTTTGTTGATTAATTTTATGAAACAAGGGTTGCACCGTTACCCAAAACAAACTCATAATAGACGTTTGCTTGCACATGTTATACAAACTATGTTTATAAAACAGGAAATTATTTAAATATATTAATAATCATTGTAATT
>Ga0325414_1002106_pt1 | contig 19897 bp, 17 predicted proteins | sample PopdelMetagenome_8_FD_206183 | JGI IMG/M metagenome (GOLD analysis project Ga0325414, IMG submission 206183) | Populus deltoides microbial communities from Bellville, Georgia, United States - Leaf-PdKOR-R3 | ecosystem: Host-associated > Plants > Phyllosphere > Phylloplane/Leaf | place: USA... | reverse complement strand
CGTTGTTTGGCTCTTTGGATGATGAGTTGAAGGTGGGGATAAGCTATTGGATGTTTGGCTCCAAGGAGGAGGATATTGTGAAACCAGTTGCTTGATGGATTTGTCTTGCAAGTGCAAGAAAAGGTATGAGATGGCCATGAGCCATGAAAGGGAGCATCACAATTTCTTCATTGGATTTGGTGGTCGTTTGTTATTGTAGCTGCCAGTGAACCCAGCCATAGTTTCTCTTGTTTGGTTAAGCAAACGCCACAGTTTTTCTTGTTTGGTAGGACCCACTATTTATTAAGGTTGTGTCGTAGGTTTATGAGAAGCTGTTTTTTGCTGCTTCTTGCCCACGGAGAAATCACTGAACATTGTAGTTATGCTTTACTGTTCACGTAAACAGTAAAGCATGCTTTAACTGAACAATGAAGTATGGCTTCATTGTTCACGTGTTGGCCGGACTGAATTTGGTTAAAAGCTAAAAATACATTGAATCGGATCCGATCCAGTAAAATAAAATAAAATAAAATTATTTTTAATTGTGTTTTTTTTGAAAAACTAGTGTTAAACATTATTCAATGACACTACATAAATTAGACGGAGATCGCTTAATGACGTAGTATTTGCAAAATTTGATTGCAATTCCAATTTTATTCTTGATGATATTTTAACTGTTATTGTTGCGCGCTTAAGAAACCATGATAAATATAGTTCTTGTTGAATAGATTTCGTATGTGATGAAATTGCACATAATTTAATGGAACAATAAAAAATATTTAATATCAATATTATTTATTTCATGATTTAATAAGAGTAGTTAAATTTATAATATTTAAATTAAAAACTATCAATATTAATATATATATATATATATATATATTAATTATTTTGTAACTTTAATTTGAAAAACATTCTTTTAATCAAATACATTAAATTACTTTTTATCTAACTTTAATTTTAATTAAATATATATTTTTTTAAATTAATTTTAATTAAAAATATTTTTTATAAAATAATATTTTTTAAACTATAACCATTACCGCAGTAAGAATCACACTAATAGACTCCAGTAATTATTTTGTTGAAGTTTGTGCTCCAACTGAATACGGCTCGAACTTTTGGTTCAATTGTGAGGGGAGAAGAATGCTGGCCTCCAGATAACAGGCTTTTGAAGGGAATGAACTTATTATTAATTAAGACAATCCGATCAAATGCTTAGGTCATGAAATCAATTCATTGGCACGATTTTTTTTCTTTTTTCTTTCAAGTAAAAATAGAGAATATATATATATATATATATATATATATATATATATATATGACACAATTATTTAATTTGTCACTCCAAAAGTCAACCCACCCCAACTGATTACAAAAGTTTAAAGATAGAATTCTTGACATTTAAAAACTTCTCAATCATGTCTTGTCTAACTCTAAATTTAAAATTAAATTATATAAAAATTACTCTGAGAGGATCCAAGTTATCTAAAATTAACTTATAATTGTAAAAAAATAAAAAGATAATGATGAAATTAAAAACAATTAAAAAAAAATAAAATAAAAAAGAGGTTGAATTAAAAATAAAAATAAAAATAAAAATAAAAATAAAAAGGAGTTTCATTGTTTATATAAATAGTAAAATTCCATAATATTTTTCGCATCTTTTACTTGTATTAGATAATATTTAAAAAGCAATTTTCTCCTAAAAACATATCAAATTAATACTCAAAACATCATATCCAACTTTTTTTAAGTATATTTTTTTAGAGCAGTTAAAAGCAATACTGAAAATTAAATTCATAGAAGACAACTACTGTATTTAAAAAATATATATATATAACTAAAGTGAAGAGAGTTAAGATTTTAAGATAGAAAACTTAATAAATTATTAAAGTTTTTTAATAAGGATAACTTAAGAAAACTAGGGGTAATTACGCTAAAAAGTCAATAATAAATAAAAAAAAAGTAAACAATAGATCAATTGTAGACATTAAAAATACATCATTGTCCAATTTTACCTGCAACTTTTTTTAATTGACAATTGTAACCACTTTATGTCATCATTAATGAATACTTAAGATGGAATGTAATAAATTAGTATAGTAGTCATTTTATATCTTTTTTTATATATATACAAATATAAAAAAGGATGAATTTTAATTTTTTAATCTTACAATTTTAAAGATAAATATGTTGTGTCATTTGAAATTTTTAATTTAAATGATGTATATTGTATAATTTGAATTTTTTAATTGAAATAGATTATCAAATTATAAATAATTTTATTCAATCAACTTTCAAGAGTTTAGTACTTTAAATAATTTATGTTAGTTTGGGTAACCTGAAATGAAATATTGCTAAGTAATTGAAACTTTATGAAAGGCATTGATACAATTGAAATTCCAAAAGTAGAAAATAGATTTACTCAAAACTAAACTCATGAGAGTTAATTGAAATTAACTCTCTCGAGGTGGGGTGCCTTGCTCCATAGATTTTTTTTTATTTCAATTATTGATATTTTTCAATTGCAATTTCATCCTTCTAAATTATATGATCATAATATTATAGGATGATATGTTTTTTTATTTCTATTTTCTCATCCAAAGTATTTAGTGATTTTTTTTTTGTTATGACTTAAATATCAATTTTACAAAATAAAAATTAGTAGTTAAAAATAAAAATTAAAAGAAAACAGACCAAAATCTATCAAAAAAGACCTCAGTTTGATAATTGTGTAGAAATTTCATTTTAATCCCTAGACTTTTTAGTTATCCTTTTTTTGGTCCCTAGAATTTTAGCATTTCACATTTCAATCAAAAATCTTAATTTTTTTTAACATTTCAGTCCTTGAAAGTTGAGAGAAGAATAAGAAGTTGTTGGTTCTTGACAATACAACCACCAAAAATGATGGTCATAGTGTCAATGAATTGAAATTTTTTAGGAAGTTTGATGGAGATTTTTCTCTCTCACAATGTTAGAAAAAGTAGATCAAAGTCTTTAAATTTTTTTTTGATTATTTTTTTATTTTTTAAAGATATTAAAGGTTGTTTTGTGGTTGCAAATGAGGTTTTAAAAACTTATATGATGTTTTTTTGAAAGTCATTTCAGGTGTAAACAAGTTGAAAAATAGATTTTTGCTGTCCAAAAACTCGGATCTTGATTTTCAAGTCACTAGAGATAATAAAACTATGTTGTAGATTGTTGCACCTGACATCGCAGCGAACACACCCTCTTTCCTATAGATGGGGAAAGGGCTTTTTGTATAGGGGGGAGATCTTATGTTAAAAGTGAGTTCTCACATAATATTATGCTCATTAAGAAAAAAGTGTAACAACCCGAACTTTTACATGTAATTTTCATCTTTTTAATTGTCAGGTACGTGAAAAATAGAGAATTTTCTTTTATACACAACATCACAACAATAGTCTTATACTCGCCATTCATCAAATTCATCAATAAATGCGATGCTACATGATTATACATGCGAAATAGCAAGGTTACAACACTTCCTTGAATTACATACATATAAATTTATTTATCAAAATTTTAACAGATATGATAAGGATCTACCCAATATGTAAGGATAAATATCACAACAACACTTTCTGTAATGAGATTGAGATCTTCAAGGGAAAGTAATTGTATTACATATAAAATCATGAAAATTAGAAGAAATAAAAAACATTTGTACCATCATGGTTACTATTATTTACCAAACCATATGAGCAAGCACAATATCTTTAACACATTTATAAACACATTAATTTTATGTCAACTTTTTGATTTAATACATTCTCTTCAACAATTGACAAACTCTCATTTTCTTTGTTATACTCATTGAATAATCATCATCATACATACAATAACTCCTTGATAAAAAGATCTAGTTCTTCACCCATCTCATAACATTCATCACTTATGTTTTGAATTATTGAATTTATGGTAACGTCACAATCATCTTTATTTGTGTTCTACTTTAACCACATTTATAAAATCATCATAAGTACTCTTTGTTCGTAGTCTAAACCAATTTAGGGTTCATTACCCCTTACCATACCCATTGATCATACTTTAGTTTAATTATAGATTCATCAATATCAATTTTTAATCTTAATATCTATTATACCAATTATGACTCATCCATATATTTCTCAATCTCAATATATTTCACACCTATTTATGGCTCATCCATATATTTTTCATTTACAAAATGCTTTATGCCTATTTATGGCTCATCCATATATTTTTCATTTACAAAATGCTTTATGCATATTTATGGCTCATTCATCTATTTTTCAATCTCAAATATTCTTTATTCATTTTTAGCACATTCAAATATTTTTTCCATTTTAAATATTTCTTATGCTGCTTATCCATATATTTCTCAATCTCAATATATTTTACACCTATTTATGGCTCATCCATGTATTTTTCATTTACAAAATGCCTTATGCCTATATATAGCTCATTCATCTATTTTTCAATCTCAAATATTCTTTATGTCCATTTTTAGCACATTCAAATATTTTTTCCATCTTAAATATTTCTTATGCTCATTTTGGCACATTCAAATATTTTATGAATGATATTGAAATTCGTAGTTTCCTTGGGTTAGCGGAATATTACAGAAGGTTTATTGAGAGATTCTCCACTATAACTATTACACTGACCTGACTAACTCAGAAGGAGATGAAGTGTGAATGGAAGAAAGAGTGTGAAGAGAGCTTCTAGGAGTTGAAAAGAAGGCTTACAATAGCACCAATGTTGACACTTCCTTCAGGAATTGTAGGATTGGTGGTCTAAAGTAACGCATCAAAAAAAGGTTTGGGTTATGTATTGATGCAACATGGTAAAGTGATTGTTTATGCCTTATGACAATTAAAAACTCATGAGGTTAATTATCCAGTACATGATTTAGAATTAGCTATTGTAGTGTTCTCTTTAAGGGTATGAAGACACTATTTATATGGGTCTCGAGTTTGGATTTTTATGAATCATAAAAATTTGAGGTATCTAATGAAACAAAAGGAATTGAATATATGACAAAGATGTTGCATGGAATTTATCAATAATTATGATTGTGTAATAGAGTATCATCTGATGAGGGCAAATGTTGTTGCAAATGCCTTTAATTGTAAAAACAAGGCAATGGATACGTAGAAGGATGATTAGGATGGAAGGGAATTACAAAAGTTGAGAAAGATTGATGCCAAGATAGAAATTACACCTAAGGACTCCTTATTAGCTCAGTTAAGAGTGAAGTCTGTACTCAGGGATAGAGTGCTAGAAGATCAACAAAAGATATCAAAGTTGGTAAGATAAGAGATAAAGTGAAGTCAGGAATTGAAACTTTATTTCAAATCTTGGAGGATGGAATGATAGTATTTAGAAGGCGAATGTACATGCCAGAAGACAAGGCATTGAAAATAAAGTACTATGGAAAGCTCATGAGTCGAGACTCACAACACACCCTGGGAGTACAAAGATGTACCAGGATTTAAAAAGTTTTACTGGTGGCCAAATATGAAGAGAATATTAAGATAGATTGAATAAGTTTGAGCTAAATCAATATTTTTGTAAATTTATTTAGTTAACGTAGGTAATTAATACATGTTGTCATCATTATTTTATTATATAGGTTTGATATAAGCAATGGATGATCGTTCATGGATGTATAGAGATTCACCCCAAGGGTTACAAAGGATGGATTATTGTAATAGGATTCAAGGTTTTATTAATTATACATTATCTAATCCAAGAAATATTAGTGGAGGGGGTATTAAATGTCCATGCAAGAGGTGTAAAAATAAAAAGTTTCTCGATCTCGATATTGTAACGATGCATTTTCTATAAAAAGGGTTTATAGAGAAATATTTGTGTTGGTATGCACACAAAGAATCATTTATTCCTCACGATACCATGGTAGAAAAGATGGTTGGGTCAACTTCTAGTTTTAGTAACGTGCATGAAGTTGTAGATGACAATAGTAATCCTTGAAGGAATATGGTTATGGATGTGATAGGAATGAATTAAGGCCATATCGATCAATGTCTAATCGTAGATGAAAAACCTAATGTAGACACGATCAAATTTTTTAATCTTTTGAAAGATTCTAATGAACCATTATGGGATGATTGCACCAATCACAGTAAATTATTGATTGTTGCATATATGTTCACCATCAAGTCAAATCATGGGTTGAGTAAGGCATGTTATGATAGAATTGTTAAATGGATGAGAAACATTTTATCTGAAGGGAACAAACTAAAAGAGAACTTATATGCTACTAAATCCATAATGAAACCCCTCGGTCTAGGATACAAGAAAATTGACATTTGTCTAAACTTCTGCAATTGTGCTACCTTGAAAATGCAGAGTTGACCGAGTACAGAACATGTGGACATTCTCGTTATAAACCCAAAACTAACTGAGGAATGACTTTTATCGCACATAGAAAACTTAGATACTTTCTAATCACACCTAGACTGCAGAGGTTATTCATGTCATGACGACTGCTGAGCACATGACATAGCACCAATTATATGATGCGATGGATGGAGTGATGGTACACCCTTCCAGTGGTGAAGCCTAGTAATACTTTAACAATATGCATCTTTATTTTTCAGTGGAGACAAGAAACGTGCGTCCTGGGTTATGTACAGATGAATTCAATCGATTCAGGTCATTTGCTACTCTTTATTTTTATTGGCGATGATACTCCCGGTTTACAACTTGCCACCAAAGATGTGTATGTGGTTTTACTTATGATGTATCGAGAAAACAAAATTTTCTAATGAAAGCAACTATGATGTGGACTATTAATGATTTTTCAACTTATGAAATGGTTTCTGGTTGGAGCACGCATGAAAAACTAACATGTCTATATTGTATGGAAAATAATAAGACATTCACGCTAACAAATGACTGTTAAACATCTTTTTTTTACTACCACTGGCAATTCTTGCCAACGGGTCACAAGTTTAGAAATGACTTCTTTATTGGCAAAATTGAAAGGGATGTTGCACCACTGAAGTATTTTCTTGGAGCTTCCTTATTAGAAGACCAATCTCCTCAGCCATTACCTTGATGTCATGCACATAAAAAAAAAGCATGTTTGAGAATATTTTCAATACCGTAAAAATATAGCTTTGTTTTGTCACCGTAAAAATATGAAGTTGTTTTATATTGGGTCACGGGTCACAAAGCCCAAAGCCAGCTTCGCCTTAGACAATAATGCACAATTACTTGTCTACCAACGGCTTAAAAGTTTGTATTTTCTTGATGGACATGCCTAAAATATATCAAGAATTGATGAATTTGAAGGATTGCAGATTATATGGAATAAAGAGCTATAACCGCCAAATGTTTATACAAAAACTCATTTCATTAGCTTACCGAGATTTATTATCAAATACGATATGTGATGTACTCATGGAGATCAATCACTTTTTTAGAGATATATACTCCAACAAGTTACAGACACAACATATGAAGAGGCTTAAAATGAATATTGTCAAACAATATGCAAACTTGATATGATATTCCCTCCATTGTTTTTTGACTTGATGGAGCATCTACCTATACATTTACCTTTTCAAGCAAAATTTGGAGGCCTAGTCCAATATAGATGTATGTATCCATTCGAGATGTTAGGGATTATACATGCATTATAATTAAAATTTTATTGTCTTTCTTTGCATATTTCAAAACATTCATTTAATTTAATGCAGGTTTTTGATCAACTTGAAGAGAAAAGTAAAAAACAAGGTGTATGTTGAGGCTTCGATATGCAAGGTCGATATTGTTGAAGAGATCTCAACATTTATCTCGTACAATTTCAAGCTTCAATTGAGAACAAGAATCAACCATGTTCTAAGGCATGACAACGGTGGGGAAGTGCCTTCATATGGGAACTTGACAATATTCTCCCATCTTAGACGATTGACACGATCAAAAGATTGATATCTTATCCCAAATGCAGGAGTGTCGAAGTAATAAATAACCCGGCAAGACCGGGGTCGAATCATTGGAAGGTTAATTATATAATAATAATAATAATAATAATAATAATAATAATAATAATAATGAGTTAAAGAGAATTTAGAGATGTAAGATTAATGTGAAGATTAAACAATGATAAAAACAATTGTCAAGGTTAGAGGATCCACTAATGGTATTTCAAATAAGTATAATATAAACTCTTTTTATTACTCAACTGGAAACCACACACAAAGAAGGTTTCAATCGGATGATTTGTCATTAATAGCTCATTATAAATTATTAATATGATCATATTAATTATCTTATTCAATTAACACCAAACTTTTAAATATTGTCAGGAATTCATGATGCTAACTTATGTTAACAACAAATCAAGTTCCTTTCATAGCACAGGTATAGGTTATACCAAACGGTTGGCTATGAAAGTGTCAAGCATTTGTTGTACCAAGTGTTATACAACACAAATCTAGATTAACCATTTAACAAGTAAGGTATTAAGAATTAATAAGATAAAAATGATAAGATATGTTAATAGCAAGTTGTTAAGGATATAATCATTGAAGTCCATATTGAGTTTATATTATACTTATCCCAACACCATTAGTGAAACCTTTTTTACCTTGACATAGTAAACTTAGCTAAACATAATGAAGAAGAGAAACATAAATAAATAAGAGGAGAGTATGATTATATAAGTATAGTAAAGAAAATGAAATGCATAAACAAGAGATTAATGAAACTATAACATGAAATAAAACTAGAACATTAAAACTACAAAGAAAGAAAGCAAGTAAGAAAATCAAGATCCCTAAATGCATGGCAAATGCCTACTTTTATAGGCCAAAATTCAAAACTATTGATTTGATGACTAATTGTTGAGTGGGTGGCCACATCTTGACTTGGTGACAATCCTTATCTTCTTGTCTGAACAAAATGTCATTGCTAACATCAAAATTTAAACAGATAATCCCATGTCTTAGCTTTCCATACATATAAACCTAACCTAAATCCAAGTTCTATAGCTCTAGTTATGATCCAATAACCGAATAGTGTTCCAGTTTGGACTGAACCAACATCTCTTTTCTAAGCTTAGCGTTCTTTTTGTCTTCTCAATTTTAGTAGTTAAACTCATCAATCAATCCTTTGGTTTATGTGATAGGCCTGTATTTAAGATGAAAATTTACCATAAATTAAAGGTATTTTATATTATTAGACATATTATTATAAAACATGCTCTAGTTAAGGAGTTACTGATACTTCAAGTGCAAAATGATGATATAAAACCTTGATAAAAATGCACTTTTAAGTACTAATTAACGACTCGTACCAAAAAATAATGTAGGGAGGATATTTTTCAGAAATAGAATACAAACAACCACATAATTATGTGTTATTTAACTACAATGAACTAAGACCTTTTATTCAGTAAGTATACTTTTTAACATGTCTTTATTTTCAAACAATTTATCTTTTATAATATCATAAATTGATACATTGTTGAATTTCTCGTAGGCGACATTATCAATATTTACTATTCCAAAACTCACAGTTGTCTAACTCCTAAATTTTTTTATTATAAGATGAAATTTTTTTCATATGGTTCAGAACACTTGGAAGTACTATTTAGTTATTCTATCTCTCGAGATACTAAATTTCATCACATATTTCTAGTTTTTTTTAATTAAAAATCAGGGCTAAACACCTAATTAAATAATTAAATTAATCGAGGTAGAGTTGATCCAATCAGATCATCATACAAACTACAATAAAGACCCGCATAAGGGTCATTAAAGGAACTAGAAGATCTATAAAGAAAACTCATGGTTAAACCATAATTGGCTAGACAATCTGCCACTAAATTTACTTTTTTGTAAATATAGAGCACCTGTAGATCTTAGTCTTTTGCTAATAAATCTCTAGCCTGCATGATTAGATTATAATTTTTGTCAGTGATAAACTTATCCTTAGTGATTAATTCAACCATCAAGGTCGAATCAGATTCCAAAATAATTTTGTGAAAACCTTTAGACCAAGCTAACTTCAAGCCATCGGTAATTGACCATAATTCAACACCTACTAACTTGGAAATCCCGATATTAAGAGCAAAACTTACAATCCATCTTCCCATAGCATCCCTAATGACTCCACCAACTCCAGCCACCCCTGGATTTCCTTTGCTACAACCATCCACGTTACTCTTCACCCATTCTATTGGAGGGTATCTCCACCCTATAGAAACTATATGTTTGATATTTACTTTGTATTAAGATTCAACAAACATAGATTGAATGATATCATTAACAAGCCTCATGATCACTTAAACATAACTGGTGAAAGAGGAATCAGAAGAACTAAAAATGCATTGGTTTCTCTTCATCCATATTTGCCACAAGGCAATGCCGAATTTAAGCCCTAAAAAATTTCTTTTAAAACTCAAATGGTTAGCTCGTAGGTTATTAATTAGCCAAGAATACCAGTTAAAGGAGTAAAAAGCCTGTTGATCTGCAACTTCAACAATTTTATCCTAAACCCCACGTGCTTTTGGGTAGTCTCGGAGAGCATGGATGATTATTTCAATCTCTGTCGAACAATGATAAGAACAGGGGGTTAATAATGATTTTCCTTCTCCATCTAACCTCATTTGTCAAGATAGCCTTATGAGTGATTGTCTAAAGAAAGATTTTCACCCTTTCTAAACTCTTCCATTGTTAGATGATATTCCACAAAGGGCCATGTAGTTGTTGAGTAGCTCTACTTTCTTCTTGAATCAGATAGGCTGATTTTACTGAGAAATGACCACCTATTAAATGCCTCGAGTAAGCTTTATCTCCACTCATCTGAGATGTAGGACGATCATCACCTGCCAAGATCATAATCATCTGGATTCGAAGAAAGTGAGCAAATGTTTCCCACTGTCATTGACCTCTATCATCCATTATATCAGCCACTAAACATTTCATCAGATCCTCAGGAATATTCTAAGTATTAAATAGATTCAAAGGGCCATACCCTCCAACCAGGAATCCCTCCAAAACAACACTTTACTTCTGTATCCCAATGCCCAGTTTACACCTTAAGTGACCAAAAGCCACACTTTGGAAATACCCTTCCACAATATTGAGTCTTTTTGCTTAACTTGAGGATAAAGGACTAGCCTATGTTCCTTAACATATTTAGACCTCAAAACTCGAACCTATAAGCTCTTACTATTATGAAAAACTCCTCAAACCAGTTTCATAATGAAGGCCCTGTTCATGTTGTCCATTTTCCTCAAACCCAAACCCCTTATTTCCTTAGGCTGACACAGAGTCTTCTAATTTACCAAATGAACCTTACTCTCCCATCCTTTTATCCCAATATGAATCTTCTACACAATTTCTCAATATCATAACAAATGCTTTTTAGGAGCAATGTTGACTGTATAAGATAAAGAGGAACCGAGAAGAGCACCGCTTTATATAAGGTAATTTTCCTTGCAAGAGATAAACTATTTGCTTTCCACCCAGCTAGTTTACTTTACAAGTTTTTGATAATATATTTATAGGCTTGCTTCGTGACCCTTTGATGTAGGAGTGGAACACCAAGATACTTCCCCAAATCTTTTGTAGTCTTGAAGTCACTATTCCTGCTAATGTTATTGGTTAAAGCTTGAGAGATATTTTTTGAGAAGAAGATTTTGGTCTTAGCCATGTTCACCCTCTAACTTGAAAATTTACAGAAGAATTTGAGACAACCCAAAATCCTATCCATTTGATCAATATTGGCTTCTGCAAATAATAGCATATCATCGGCAAAATATAGATGAAAGATAATAGGACCAATTCTTTTAATTATAAAAGGACGCCAACAGCCCTGTACAAACTCCTTGGAAATAAGATGTGACAATCGTTCAAGGCATAAAACAAAAATATAAGGGGATAATAGGTCCCCTTTATCTTATGCTTTGAGATGGTCTAAAATCCACTGTAGATTTACCATTCCATAAAACATTGATAGAAGTAGATTCTATACATTTCATTATCAAGGTAACCATATTAGTTGGCAATTTTTCCTCGGTAAAAGTATCTCTAATGAAATCTCATTGTAATCTATTGTAGGCCTTTTTTATATCCACTTTGATAGCCATTATACCCTTTCTCCCTTTCATTTGTCTCATGGAATGCACAATCTCCGAGGCCACTATGATATTATCTATGATGTTTCTTCCTGGAATAACTACTATAGGACTTACTAATCAGCTTTGGCATTATCAATTTAAGTTTTTTTTACAAGAATCTTAGTCACAATCTTGAAATTAACATTGCATAGGCCAATTGGTCTAAATTGGTAGGGATATTCTAGAGCATTCACTTTTGAAATAAGAACCAAATGAGTTTGATTCAACTCCGCTACTTCAAATTTCTCATAAAAAATGTTTATGATAAACTCATACACTAATTTTCCTCCTACTGACTATTGAGATTGATAGAAAAAAGATTGGAAATCATCTGGTCCAGGTGCAGAATAAGGCTTTATGTTAAAGATTGCAACCTTAACCTCCTCATCAGATATCGGCTCTGATAACAGATTTAAGTGAGCTGGATCAATCTCTAGAAAATTGTTCTAAAGCCGATCACCTTGAACCACTGAATTCTCACTTCGAAATAAGTTCTAAAAAAAACAAACTGGCCATAATCCTTAATGAGTCTTCATCCTTCACCCAAATATTGTTATCATTTTTCAGCATTCTGATCTTATTCATTTGCCTCCTAATGATTGTCTTGGTGTGGAAATAAGATGAGTTTTTGTCTCCAAAAACAATCCATTTGCATCTTAACTTCTTAAACCAATGAATTTCCTCCTGCTTGGTAATCTAATAGTATTCCGTGAATAACTCTTTCTCTAATTTACTTATAAATCTATTATTATACTCTAGTAGATATTTTTGGATCCTATTAAGTCTAGCACAGAACTCTACGCTTTCTTTGGAAAATATTACCAAAGATTGATTTGTTTCAGTCTTTTAACTGGATAGTTAAAGAATCCAAATTATCCTTTAAATACCTCCTATCCTTCTAGTTACTCCTAATAAAATCTGCCAAATGCTCATCACTTACCCAAGCTGCCTCAAAATGAAATAACCTGGCATTATGTTGTCTGTGATAGTGATCTACCAATTCCACTAAAATAGGGTGGTGATCATATCGAATTCTAGGTAACACTCTAACTCTAGCTTTTTGAAATTTTATCCTCCATTGGTGATTCTCAAAGCCTCTATCTAATCTCTCACACACCCTTCCAAAACCCTCAGCTCCTCTCTAAGTGAATTTATGACCATAACTCCTTAAATCTATCAACCCACAATCTTGCACCCATCTCCCAAATCTAATACATCTTCCCAGATCTACTTCTACCCCTCTTACCTTCTCAGAAGCTAAAAAGATGTCATTAAAGTCTCCCACTACCAACCAAGGTTAGACAATATGTCTTATCAGGATAGCCACTTCCTCAAAACATTGTTTTTTTTTTTTTAAATGCATTATGATTGGCATAAACAATAGTAAATAGCCAGGCATAATCTTTACCCTCATCAACAACACCATGAATATAGTGAATAGATGAGCTGAGAATGTTAATATCAAACTTATTATTATTCCAAAGTAGCTAAATCCCCCCCAAATCTACCTTAAGCCTCAACTCTATAACTATAATTAAACTTTAATTTATCAACAATTCTATCTATAATTACCCCACTCACCTTTAGTTCTACCACAACTAAAATATCAAAATCATAAATGTTTTTTGTATCATGCACCATTGCATTAAATTTTGAATTACCCGCTCCTCTACAATTCCAAAACATAAAACCCATATAATTAAGTAAAAAGAGAAAGGAACTTAAGATCCTTGGGAAGCATCTTCATACTAATTGGAAAGCTCTATCCTCAACCATCTTTTCCTCTTCGGGAAAATTACTATCGTTATAGACAATATCCTCTTCTTCCTCGGTACTATCATCCTCTATCAAAACCACATTATCTGAGGGATCAGCAGCTTTGGACTCATCACAGGCTTGCCGAGGTAGAGTTGAATCTGACTTACCGGTAGCCATATCATCACTGTGGGGAAGTAGTGTAATTCTTTCTTCTCTTCGAATCTCACACTAGAAATAGCTTGGCATCCCACTTGGAATATGAGTTGAAACATTAAGGAGGACACTTACAACCATACATGTTTTTTTTCTCATAAGTCTCGTTCGAACACTCAAGTTTAATGTTTTTTAGGCTAATTCGTGTCTTAACCGTCCCATTCATAGAAGGACTATCTGCATTACTTCTAGAATAAGACAAATTGTTTTTCTCTAGGGCCTTAGACCCATAATTCCCCTCTACTTCAGAGTCTCACTTTTGGCTTGGTGCCATAAAGGGTTTTTTTTTTTTTTTTGCCTCATTATCTAAGTTTATAACCACATTCTTACCCTTATTAGACATCGTCCCATCTCTATGACTTTTCTTAGTAGTAACGATCAGATCTCCTCTATTTTTATTATCCCATAATTGTTGTTTAAAATTGCAAAAAATAAAGATCTTGGTTGGCTAGCATTCATAACTATAGGAACTGAATTAATTCCTTAATTCACGGGGTAACGTCGCCTTTCATCACATTTCTTTATCGCCACCATAACTTCTCCTTTTCAATTTTGTTGTCGTCTTTTCTGTTGTGCTATCATCTAGTCACCATAGTTCTTTATGATCTTTAGTCTTGTAACTGGATCAACTTCTAAGATCGGGCCCTCTATTCTTGGGCATTGTTTAGTATTCCTACCTAATAAAATATTAGCATCTCTCCCATCATGTACCTTCATCTTTGAGTATGGATATGTCTTCTGCTTGTGACCATATTGGCCATAATGGAAACAGATTAGGTGGAGCCCCTCATACATGATTCGTCTGACTCTTTTTTGTAGTTTAAATTTGGCCAGTAGAGGTTTAGTAAGGTCTACTTCCACGTAAATTCTTATGTAATTCCCCCTTATGCTGATTAAAGTGGCTATATCAACCTTTAATGTTTTTCCAATTTTGTTTCTTATAATCCATGAGACCGAAGTATCATAATACTTCATCGCTAAGTCTGGTAATCTAACCCATATAGCAACTTTGTCGATTTTTGCCTCATAGGGATTAAAATTTGGATGCCACGTTCTAACTATTAGATAATGGCCAGCAATCATCCAATGACCATTATATAGTGCATGCTCTTTGTCGACCTCATTAGTAAACTTAGCGAGAAAAAAATCATTCCCCAAGTCGACTAATTCCAGATCTGTTTGTATTTTCCACAAGGTCTTCAGTTGCTTAATCCAAAATACATATACACCCTTTTTCCCATAACTTTAACAATCATGGTTTGCCTCTATAGGGACCTAATTCTCTTATTCTCCTTAACTGAAAGTTTAATCACTGGGTAGTCCTCTTCATCTTCATCTTCATCCTCCTCATCCTCAGAGATGCACTCCTTGATTGTCGCCTCTACACTCATATCTTGAGGTAAATAAGAAGAACTAAGTAAAGAATCTTTGTAACTTACTCCTCCAGCTACTCTCTGTTGTGAATTCCATCCATTAGCATCCATATTCAGGCTAATGTTATCTCCCATTTTGACTTCTTATTAGATCGAGACAATAAATCTGATTCCTCAATTGTGATATTTGTTATATTAGTTGAGAGCATTATAGGGTGTCGCTATTTTCTATATTTTTTTTAGATTGAATTTTTTGTCTTGCTTCATCATGCATTTCTAGTTAACTATTCATGGTTATACTTCATGTACCAGGTTTATCAATTAAGAGAAAATGCTAATGTTACTTTGTCTTTACTAAGTTTAAGTCCTAAAAGAAAGGTAAAGTGCTATAACGAGTATTTTATCAATGGACATGTGTTTCATACTGAAGAATATGAACAAAGTAGAAATACATATAACAATGAAGTTTATGTTAAAGGATCGACTTCTAATGAGTTTAAAGTTGACTACTATGAGAAGTTCGAAGAGGTTATTGAATTGCAATATCATAGAGAGCAAAATAGAGTATTTTTATTCAAATGTTATTGGTATGACACCAATGATAGAGGAATTAGAGTAGATCTCCATTATGGTTTGGTCGAAATTAATTCAAAGACTAGACTCTACACCATCGATGATGTCTTTGTTTTCTAAGCAATGCCAAGAAGTTTATTACACACACATACACTTATTCCTTTAGAAAGGATCGTTCAAGAGTTGATTGGTTATTCGTAGTGAAAACCAAACCCAAGGGTTGTGTCCAGGTTGTTCAGGATGGCAATGATGAATTAACTGTGGGAGATGATGTCTTTCAACATGGTGAGTTAATTGATCTATATCGAGTTGCTCCATCTAATGAGTTACAAGAAAATTCAAATTTTTGCATCGCCAAAAATATTTTTGTTGATGTTAACGTTGAGGAGTTGAATGATGTTTGGAGCTCCAGTGGATATACACAAGTCAATGAAGATGATAGCGACGAAATCAATGTAGAAGATTGTGATGAAGATAGGACAAGTCAATTGACAAAGAAGAAGACAATTCTGATTAATCTGCACAACATGTATGTGTAATGCCATAAACTATAATATAATATTTATAGATAAAATTCACTTCAATGCAATGACAATAATGTTAATTTATTATTGAAGGACAACGAAATATTTATTTTATTATTATGATATGAACCGATGTTATTGTATTGTGTGTGCAGCTATGAATTTAAGTATTTGCATGATGAATAAATAGGGAATACATATACAATTTGGCATCAGACATTGTTTTTTATTGATAGAAATACCAACAGACTTACATTACATATGGGTATATTGATAAAATATATCTACCGGTATATTTCAGTTATTATGAGAACTGTTTCCCTTCTCTCTGACATTGTTCAGGGTGTTTATCACATATAGGTATACCCACTGAATGTGCTCGTTGGTATATTCCAGTGACTATGAGAATTGTTCACTTCTCAATGCGCTAATAATTAATGTTCTTTTGACTGTTCATTTTTTTTCCAATGACATCACTGATAGAATGAAAAGACATCGGTAATATAAGAGGGCTTTCTGAAGATTTTTGTGCAAGTTAAAAATTTTCATTTGACTTTCAAATGGAATCACAAAAAAAAATATTAAAAATAATAATATTTAATTTTTCATCTATGATTCCGTTGGTAAAAAGCGCCCAGATACCAACACCATTAAATTTCAATTTAAGTTTACAAATGGGATCATCGATTGAAATATTAAAAATATTAATGTTTTATGTTTTATCAATAATTTTGTTGGTAAAACTAAATTAAACGACCAGAATCAGTACAGACAGGGCTTCGTCTTTTTCTTTTTTCTTCTCTCACAAAGTCATTTCTCTCTCTTTCTCAGCTGAAATCAAGCATTCTCTTCTCTTCTCATCCTCAGGTATGCTGCCTTTTTTTCATTTTTCTTCTTATTTTTCTTATTTTTTAGATTTACAATCACTTTTCTTCTCTTTTGGTTTTTTATTATCCGAAATTAAACACACCATTAAGGTAAGAATTTTTCATTCATTTTTCTTCCTTTTGTGTTTTTTTTTTTTTGCATTAAGTTTTGCTTTTTTTGTCATTATTTTTGTTCACTTTTATGCGTTTAATAATTTTATGAATTAATAAATGTGTTGAATTTTAGTTGTTATTGAAATAATTTTTGCATTATTTTGTTGAATTTTAGTTATTTTTTTATTTGTTGTTCAATTTCAAATAAATGTGTAGGATTAATTTTAATTATTATTTGTATTTATTCCATTAAGAAAAAATTAAAATTTAGGATTAACAATGTTATCACTTAGTAATAATCGTGTTGAATTTTAGTTGTTATTGTAATAATTTTGCATTATTTTGTTGAATTTTAGTTTTTTTTAAAAAAAAATTTATTGTTCAATTTCATTTATTTTTTTTGGAAATTTAGCATTTTTTTTTGTAAATTTAGGGTTAAAAATATTATAATGTAAAAAATAAAAATTTTCTATGAAATTGAATTATGCTAAATTGTTAGAAGAAATGGAATAAAATCAACTGGTTTGTGATATATATATTGTGTATTTCTAGGTTTAAAAATTTTAGATATTCTCCCATATAAAGGAGGTGCTGCTGAGTTTTTTTTTTTTTAAATAAGAATCGTTTAATTTTTTATTCGTCAATTTATGTAAATGCCCAGGGAAAAGTTTATTGCAGTTATGAGAACATGATTGCTGCTAGTTCTTCTAGGTGCAATGATGACAACTATAAGTCATTATCTTAGTCTGATGACCCGGGTTATGAGTTTGACAGATTGACTTAGGTTGTTTTGTATATTTTTTTTAATTGATTTTTTCAATCGATTTGCTTTTCATGGGATTATTTTGGTCTTATGACCCGAGTTGCAAGTTCTGGTTAATTCATATTGCTTTTTTAAGTCATTTTTTAATTGATTTTTTTTTTCAATTTCATCATTTAACATTTGTTTGATTGAGAATTAGATTTCATAATTTATTTTGATATGCCTTTTATGGTGTTTTCATAGTCTCATAATTCGGGTCTTGAATTTGACGTATTAACCCGAGTTGACCCAAGTCAATCCAATATGTTGTTATCATAATATTAAAAAAAATATCATCTTGATTTTTTTAGTCAAACTATGTTTTTACAAGTTGTATGGATTGCTTTTGAACCCGTATATTTAACCAGGTTACATCGGGTCAACCCTCACACAATTTAATTTATTTTACATTACAAAAATAAACATTAGCAATATCTGAATATTTTTTTTTTAAGTTCAGCGTAATACAAGTCAATAATCTAGTTTTAACTAATACAAAAACTTTCTAATTTTTTTTAATGCAAACAATGTTCCCCGCTTAGCCCGAACATATGATTTTTTTTTATTGTTTATATGAACAATCATTCACTGATTTTAAAGTATGCTTGTTTTTATGTTTTAAAAGTATTTTTAAAAAATATTTGAATTTTTTTATTTATTTCAAATTAATTTTTTTTAGTAATTTTAGATTTTTGATGTGTTAATATCAAAAATAAATTTTTAAAAATAAAAAATATATATTATTTTACTAATTTTTAAATGAGAAAGTATTATGAAAATTATTATATTAAAATTTTAAATGTTTTTTCAATTCATGCTTTACACTTCGTCATGTGTAGTGTGATTGAAAATCATCATCAACCATTAATGTGCTTCTTCAAAGAGATTTGGTTGAACGATAGAAGAATCTATGGGTTGATTTGGAAGCTAAAAATTGCAAGAGGCAACTTCCAATTCTCCATAGCTTTTCATCAACTAGTAGAAATTCAAAACCAGAGAGAGAGAGAGAGAGAGAGAGAGAGAGAGAGAGATCACCATTACACCAAACAAACAAACAAATTCATAAAATCATATGTATTAAATGATCTATTTAGTCCACTGTCTTGTTTTCTCTGGTTTCTTTTCATAAAATCACGTAGAGAAAGAAAGAAAGAAAGAAATTGTAATCAACCTATTTCAAAGCCTTGACTGGAGCGATGTTTATACTACCGAGTCTCCCACACTGCTCCCCTCTGCTCGTCACTGACTCGAAACCTCCTCACTGAATCTGAAATGATCTGCTAAGATCCCCAAATCCTCCACCACCAACCTTTCGCTCCTCTGCTTCACCAAAATGCCCACCACCACCACCACCACCACCACCCTCCTCCTCCTCCTCCTCCTCCTCCTCCTCCTCCTCCTCACCACCACAACTCCCTCCCCAATCCCAGGCCTAGACTCTTTCCTCTCTCACCAATCATCTCTAGATCCTCTTTCCACCAACGATTCCTTCCCCTCCCTCCCTCCCTCCCTCAAAAAATCCCTCTCGCTCGCTT
>Ga0325414_1002105_pt1 | contig 19904 bp, 7 predicted proteins | sample PopdelMetagenome_8_FD_206183 | JGI IMG/M metagenome (GOLD analysis project Ga0325414, IMG submission 206183) | Populus deltoides microbial communities from Bellville, Georgia, United States - Leaf-PdKOR-R3 | ecosystem: Host-associated > Plants > Phyllosphere > Phylloplane/Leaf | place: USA... | reverse complement strand
AAAACTGGTTCAAACCGGTTTGGCTTGGTTTTTTCAGTTTGGCTCGGTTTTTTTCTGGTTTGGCTCGGTTTTGGTTTGGTTTTTTGGTTTTGCTCGGTTTTGGCTTGGTTTGGCTCAGTTTTTTTTTATTTGAGTTCGTTTCGGTTTAGTTTGATTTTTTTGATGTCAAGCTTATAAAACCAAAACCGAAATGAACCAGTTAGTTTTTTCAAAATTCTAAATGGTTTAATCGGTTGTTTTTCACAATTCGGTTTTTTTATTGTTTTTTTTCTGATTTTCTCGTTTTGATCGGTTTTTCAAATTTTTTGCTCACCCCTACCTTTAGATATTAAAGGTATAAGGTATAAAAATAAATGCGATGCTAAATTTTAGCTTTAAAATGATTATTATTTAACCCGATAAGGTAGAGACTCTCTCATGAAGATGGATTTACTTTGAACCTTAGAGGAGACCAACAAATATAAACTTGACCTAGAAAAACAATCAAACAATAATGTGGCTTACCTTAGGTAGGGAGCACTGGAAGTGATGCATATTTCTCTTGTACACCAGTCCCTTACCTAGACTCTCGCAGACCATAGGTTCCTGAACCTTAATTATAATTTTATGATTAAAGCTAAAAAACCCTTCCTAACACACACATACACACATCTTCATGAGGCACGATAAAGCTCGTCGTCACCCACGACGTCGTGACACCCCGTGACAGGATGACGACTCCACTAGGGACACCTTGTCTAGTCAGATGAAGCTTTGCTTGTTTGATTGTTTGCCTATTTGTTTGGTCTTTAATTAGCTCGTATTTTCACTATTTTAGCGTTTTTATTTCCTGCTCTTGCTTAAGTATGTTGAGTGTGGATTAATGCCCTTATATATTTTAATTTTATAAATAAGCCTAATTTTAAGTTAGGTGGGGAGTATCGGTCTACCTTATGACTTTCAGTCGGGTTTCAGATTCATGAAACATCCAACTATGAACCGAGTGTTTACTTGGTAATGGCGGTTACATTGTGCCCCAACCATTCTTTGTAAACTCCTATACTGCCTTTACGTAAGGTGGTCACTAGGAAATTATAGACCTTTTGAGACCAAGTAGAAAGCTTACCCTCATAAAATGACCTAGAACCTTCCCTTAGAGCATGAACTCCCTACCCGATATGCATAGACATATATTTGCACACATACACATACATCCATCCATTGTAAATAACAACATGCATGCATTAGGTTGAAATATAGGCCCCCAAAGAGCCTACAACACCCGACTTTGAGCGAGAAATATGAAAGATGAAGCAAGTGTGGCTCGTGTCACTAGCTTACTTGAGTAAACACTTAAAAACACCTCTAGTGAAGGTCCTTCTAGCCCGCCTGCTATTTTTGTTCAAACTTTAACAACGGCTCATCCTAAAGAAAGAACGAACAAATATGGTCAAGATCCTCAACACAATCCAATATTTATGCAATCAGCACCATCACCAACACTAGCACCAGCACCAGCCCCTACATTTATGGATGCATTTGCTAATGAGCCCCACAAGACTGAATCAAAGCGATTGAAGGGGTAGATTTATATGACCCAGTACTGGTAGCGAAAATATATTTGGTACCAAATGTTTCATGTTCCTGAATTCATCAAATACACTGGAACACAATACCTCATTACTCATCTCAAATCCTATTATAACAAAATGACAGAAGTAGTACATGATGAAAAACTACCAATACTTTTTTCCAGGATATTTGAGTGGGGAAGCAGTGAGTTGGTACATGAGATTAGACAGCTCAAGGATCCGAAGATGGAAAGATCTGGTTGATGCTTTTATCAAGCAGTACAAGTACAACATAAACATTGCTCTTGATAAAACCAGCTTGTCCAATCTAGAGAAGAGGGACAAAGAAAGCATAAGGGAATACATTCAAAGATGGAGAGATCTAGTTGCACAGGTGCATCCTCCACTTTTGGACAAAGAAATGGTCACTCTATTTTCCAACACGCAAAGCGTCATACTATAAGCATTTTATGGGTAGGTCGACCTAGCAATTTACTGACCTTGTGGCAGTAGTTAAGTGCATAGAGCAAGGAGTTAAGAATGGTAGAATTTCCATGCCCACCAAGAAAAAAAGGCTTCGAAGGGAGGAAGAAGATTGATCATGTTAAAGGTGGCTACAAGGGTAGGAAAAAGCCATTCCAAAACTACCATAATTCATCATCTTCATCCCAAATTGCCAATATAAACTTCAACCCTTCATTTCCTACCAGAAAACCTAAGCCTCAAATCAAAAATAAAAAAGTCTAGGAATAGTTACCCCCATTACCACTGCCCCTAAATGAGATGTACCAAAAGCTACTGAGCATCAGACATGTAGCTCCAGAATCACTTACGCCTCTGCGGCCACCTTATCCCAATTGGTACAAGCTAGATCTTATTTGTGAATACCATGCCGGTGCTACATGACATAACATTCATTTGTGCAATGCCTTTAAGGAGAGGCTCATACATCTGATTAAAACTGGGTAGATAACGTTCGAAGAAATTCTAACTATGAGTATGAATCCCCTACCCAATCATGCTTCAGGCAGTGGATTAATGGATGCACTAATGGCGGAATGCTCGGAAAATCTGAGAATATGCATTCTACTGTGGTTTTCTGTCCACACCATTGATGAAATTCCTACAAGAGCTTTTGCAAGGAGGATGGCCAAAGAAGAATTTACCAAGATGGAAAGAAGGATCCTACCCCTATTAATCCAAAATAATTGTCTCTGTTTAATCATGCCTACAAGATTACTTTGATTTTGTCATGTCCCAATTTGTTTTGTCTTATCGGTAATTTGGCTTACAATGCCATAAGACTTTCTTTATCAAACAAGCTCTTTTTTTTTTTTAAATAGGATCATGTTTTTTTTATGTAAATAACACACCTACACGAGCACACCCTTTATTTATAAAACCACTACATCGAGAATTCTTTGGTGTGTTCCTTTTTTCTCCAAAAACTATGCATGATCCCATGTTTTCACAAGGATTTTTGGGAAATCAAAGTTTTAGTACAAAATAAAAATCAAATTGGTGTTTGTTCAAACAAACAAGTTTTGAAAATTCAAATGATCCATACACCCAAAAAACTTGAAAAACAACCCAAACACCATGATATGACTTCAAAGCTGAGTTTTAGCTGCATCGATAATGAGAAACCAATTTGCGTATTCACATAAAAGAAAGCAAAGCTTATCGATCCTAAGTGCATGCATTTGAAATGAATAAAGACCATCTTTTATCATCCTTTTACAAATTCTAAAAAAATCTCCTTGAAGTCTCATTTTGAGCATAATGCGATTTTCTTGAAAGATAACCTTGGCTAGGATCACACCCTATATTGGGGAGCAAGTGCGAGAGATATACAAAAATCTTCAATGATTAAAAAAGCCCAAACAAAGCTGGGGGCATGAAAAAAATCCAAGGGATCCAAAAGATTTGAGCCTTCAACCAAAATAACTGATATGATGATACTCAAAACCAAATGAAAAAGAAGAAGCAAAGCCTAAGTTCAACATTGGGGGGCATTTTACAAAATAATTTAAATGATAAAAATGTTTGGAAACAAACACTAGTGATCCTTAGTCTTAAGATCTCATAAACACTTTTTGAGCCTATAAATATTATTTTTCTTCATAACCAAGAACCAAAGGCTACGTTGCGTGCCTAATCAAGCCTTTTTCTGATAAAAACCAAACAATCTAGATTAGTAGGCAATGCTTTGTCATGTGAAACCTGCCATTATTCATACAAGCAAAATGAATGCTTGGAAGATCACTTCATATTTTCAAAAAAAAAAAAAAAAGTTCACACATTTATGAAAACCTGACTGTAGGAATCACTTGAATTTCTTTAGACTGAGTTTGTCTTAAACCGACATCAAATGATTTCTGTGTGTTGGAATAGCTTTGAAATTCCAAAAATTCTTCATGAAAACAACTCGTAAATAACCAAATCTTTTTTTTTACATAGCCTCGTACCAAAAAAAAAAAACTCAAATTAAACACTTGGGAGCACGATCAAGCTGAGGGGCAACCCAACAAACACATAATAAGGTTGCCTCCATGATTTCCTTTCTAAGAAAATAAAAAATGTAGGGTAGAGCTGGAAACCCATCAAATAAAGGTTTGTGGGAAAAAAAGTATGCTAATGTCATAACCCTCTTAGAGGTCAATATCACAAGATGTGACTCGAGTAAGTAAGAGCGAAAAAGTCATCAAAACATATCAGAGACTCAAAATTTTGAGAAAAGAAAAACTCCAACCTATATTTCTCAGGTAAGTATACATGTATTTTGATCATGGTGTATTGCTTTCATTATTGGTAGATTAGTGTCTTACCATAACCTCTCGAGTAGTATATTTTCTAAGCATACCTTCTTTTGAGTGCGCTTTAACCCCTTATCCCTCAAGTAGTGCACCTTTAAAGCCTATCTACCTCCTTTTAAGTGTGCTTTCTAGCCCTACCCTTTTCCTTTCGAATGCACCTTTGAGCCCTCATCTCTCAGCTAGTGCATTTTCTACCCCTACCTCCTTTCAAGTGTATATTTGAGCCCTCGTCCCCCTTCAAGCCCTATCATTTTTCTTTTTAGTGCTCCTTTAAGCCACCATCTCTTGGATAGTGCGCCTTTAGGCCCTATCATACTCCTTTCATGTGCACTTTATAGCCCTCGCTTCTCAGATAATGCGCTTTCTAGCTCTACATCATTTCAAATATGTCTTTGAGCCATCATTTTCAGGGTGGTGTATTTCCTAACCCTACTTCATTTTGAATGCACCTTTGAGCCATTATCTCCCAAGTAGTGTGTTTCCTAGCCCTACCTCCTTTCGAGTGCACCTCTGAGTTCTCATCTCCCTAGTAGTTGTTTCCTAGCCCTATAATTTTTTGAGTGAACCTTTGAGCCCTCACCTTCCATTTAGTGCATTTTCTAACCATTCTTCCTTTTAAGTGCACATTTGAGCCCTCACCTTTCACGTAGTGTGTTTTCTAACCCTATTTCCTTTTGAGTGCGCCTTTGAACCCTCACCTTCTATATAGTGCGTTTTTTAACCCTACTTCTTTTTTAGTGCGCCTTTGAACCGTCACCTTCTATATAGTGCATTTTCTAACCCTACTTTTTTTTGAGTGCACATTTAAGACCTCATCTCTTAGGTAATGTGCTTTTTAGCTTGATCTCTATCTCTATATCTCATCTCTTCTTGAGTTTGTCTTTGAGCCCTCACATCTCAAATAGTGCATCTTTAGGCCCTATCATTCTCCTTTTCAGTGCTCTTTGGAACTCTCATCTCTTAGATAGCGCACATTCGAGCCCTATCCTGTCATCCTTTCAAGGCATCTCTAGCCAAATCCTTTCGCTTGACAAATTGCATTTTTTTATCTGGGCAGGTTGCCCATTACAATATGACCATTTTAAAAATCTTTCATTTTTCACTTGGACAGGTCACCCATTACAATTTGATCACTTTGGAAAAACCTTTGTGTTTTTTCACTTGGGCAGGTCATCCATTACAATAAGACCATTTTGAAAAATCATTCGTATTTTTCACTACTTTGAAAGTCTTTGCATCTTTAACCTGAGCAGGTCGCCCATTACAATAAGACCACTTTGCATTTTTCACCATTTTAAAAAATCATTCGTGTTTTTCACTTAAGTAGGTCACCCATTACAATAAGACCACTTTGAAAAACCTTCATATTTTTCACCACTTTAAAAAATCTGTGTTTTTCCTCCTGGACAAGACGCCCATTACAATAAGACCACTTTGAAAAACTTTTGCATTCTTCATCACCTTGAAAACTTTTTTCACCTGGACAAGTCACCTATGACAATTCGATCATTTCCAAAATCTTTGAATTTTACCATTTAAAAAAAAAATCTTCCAATTTTTTCTTTGAGTGTGCCTTTCAGACCTCAAAAGGATTCATCATTTCTTGATATGGCGAGTCCATTATCTCTCATTCTTTTTTTTTTCTTTACAAAGTTTACTATCTAAAGTCTCTTACGAGACTTTTTATCATAAGAATTGTAAAGAGCTGTTATAACTCATTTCTGGGTTTTTCCCCAAATTCACGTTTCTTTTTCAAAATAAAAATAAAAAATAAAATAAAGATTGGCAACGTAAAGAAAACACGTCGAGGGGGATTCCAAAAGGTATATAAAAGTCAAGCTGCAATTTTGAATGAAATTTGAGGCCTAATTGTACACTATTATGCCAAAAATAGAGAAACAATGCAGATTTAAGGTCAAATTTAATGATTACTGGACGAATCGCATAAAAATTAAGTCCAAGAACATAATTGAATTTTTAATTGGCCAATTTGATTTAATCATAGGCCAAATTAAAGTTTAATTATGCTTGTGAATTAATTTGAGTCCAATTAACGGATTTAGTTTGGTGAAAAGACTTAATTATACTTTAAATGGGTCAAATTAATTTCATTAGGGGCTTAATTTGTGAAAAATTAAATTTAGGAGCCTAATTTGGGCTTAATTAAAAAGATTGAGAATTTAGAAGATCAAATTTAATTTTTACCAAGTCAATTGATTGAAATTAGAGGCAAAATTGCATGAAAATCAAAGTTTTAGGGTAAATTAGGGGTCAAATTGAAAAATTTCATAGCCAAGGACCAATCTGTAAAAGGCGTCGAACTATAGAGATTGATAAAAACTGGAAGTGATATTTAAAAATTAAAAGTTTAATGATCAATTAGGTGTACTATTGCATAAATCCGAGACCAATGACCAAATTGAAAACAACACGCAAATAAGGGGCTGATATTGTAGTTCTTTCGGGGCAAAATTGCATAGAATTAAAAGTTTGAAGTCATTCAAAGGTGTAATTGAGACAAATCAGCAATCAAAAAACTAAAGTGAAATTTATTGAAATAGCGTCATTTTGGTTTCTGTTCATCTTCTTCCTCATTTTTTCTCTGAAATGATAACTTAGGGAGACTACTTTACAGGTGCATTTAATGCCTTTAATCTTCACCAAATTTGACAAAATATGCACATAAATGATCACTTGACATTAATCTATAACCCCATATTCATGTTAAAGTTGATTAACACCATGATGGTCACATCGCTGACCTAAAGTAGCCAACTCAGGCAGCCTTTAACTGACAGATTTGATAATTAATGGTGCATACTTTGAACCAACGATTGAGATCCTTCCCAACCGAACCAAGAGTCAAGAGTTGACACAATTAAAGACAAAACTTCCCTCTTCCACCCCCTATAAATAGGGGTGGATTTCATGGTTTGAGTATGAAGAAAATTAGGTAAAAAAATCACCAAAAATCAACTTTCGCTCCTATTTTTACAGCCACCGTGAATTTTCTCCTCTTCCTGTCTCCACCATGGCCATTGGCTACCACCACTGTCATCGCTGGCTTGACCACCATCCTCTTCACCACATGGTGGTTGCACATGGTGGTTGCACCAACTCTCTCTCTCCTTTGTAAACTCTTCTTTTTTCTTTACCAACAGCTAACACCGATCACCATCTATGCCACAACCTTAGCCACCATCCTCACGTTAGCCCCTCCTCATCATGACCAGCCAGACCTCCAGCTAGGCATTCCGATGCTAGGTAGCCCCCTATCCATCGCTGAACCTGGGTTACTACATGCAGAACAAGAATCAACATAATTAATTAGCATGGTTGCTGGGCCGAACCAGCAACCATATGGGCCTAGGCCTAACCTGTTTTGGTCCAGTCCGACCTTAAAAAAAAAAAAGAAAAAAAAGAGATTTGTTGGCCCGAGATCGGACCTTGTTAGCTGGGCCCGCCCAACCCATATTTTATAATAATATAATATTATATAAAAAAACAAAAAATTTCAAAAAATCTTTTCAAAAAATTATAATTTTCTCACATGTTTTTCTACCTATTTTGCTTAATATTAGGTTGTATTTTTACACTGTAAGATACAAATCCAGTATTAAAATACTTGGTTTTCTCCAAAATATTTCTAAAAAATTCAAAAAAACTTAAAAAAATCAAAACTTTTAAATTATTTTCCCTTTTCAAAAAAAAAAGTTTTGTTTTCATACATATGACTAAATCTTAAAATTTTCCAAGCATATTTTCTTAGAAAGACAAAAATTTCAATCTTTCTCATGTTTTAAAATGCAAGACGGATGTTGTAACCAATTTATGATTATCCATTAGGATCTGACCAAAACATCAAAAATCCTCTCACTAATCCTTTTTGTTAGGGTCTAGATGTAGACTTTAATATCCGTGGGGTGTAAAACTACACAATAGAGTTAACCTGATAAGATAGAGACTCTCTCATGAAAATAGATCTACCTTGAACCTTAGACGAGACTAACGAATAGCAACTCGACCTAGAAAAACAATCAAACAACAATGTAACTTACCTTAGGTACACTAGGGGTGATGCGTCTTCTCCTTGCACAACCAGTCCCTTACATAGACTCTCACAAACCATAAGTTCCTATTAACCATAATAATAGATGGCGACTCCTGAACCTTAATAATAATTTTATGATTAAACCTAAAATACCCTTCTCAACACACACAGCTCCTTAGGAGACACGATAAAGCTCGTCGCCGCCCACGACATCACGGCACCCCGCGATAATGGTCAAAATAAGTTATAAAGGCCAGTTTTGGATTCAAATTTAATGGAAAAAAAAGGTGTGATGATTTAGCAATTTTGAACTTTAGATCATATGTATGTTTTTAATGATTTGGTGTAACTTAATGGTTCTTTTAACTCAAATACATTTGCCTATGATAATATGGTTTGTTAAGGTTAAGAACATTGTGTTTAACAATCTTAAATACGAATTTCTGGGTTTGGCAGTAGTTCATCTTTTCTAGGCGACTCTGGGTTTTGTTCTTCATCTTCTTCCCATGAATATTGCTATAGCTTGGTGTTTTGGATTACTTTCAGACGACATTGTTAGCAAATAATCTAGGTTATTTTTTTTCCATCAATAACACGTTTTAAGTGTTTTACTTTTAGAGTTTTTGTTTTAGACTGAAACTCTATTTGACAAAATCGTGTTGATTTAACGATAATTGAAGCAAATGAATCCTTGATTCTTGTTCTATGTATGATTGCGAACAAAACCCTATCTTTTATTATTCGAAATCTGGTTTAGTTTAAGAGTTGTGTTTGCTGGGTACTTGATGAATGTTCTTAATGTTTTTTGTTTTTCATGTGTTTGATCTTTTTTTATGAAAGATTTTTAAGTTTTTATATTTTTGTTAAGGCTAATCTGTTTTTGTTTTGGGTTTTTTTTTTGTCAATGACACGATCAAAGAGTTGATGTCTTATCCCAAGTGCAGGAGTGTCAAAGTAATAAATAACCCGGCAAGACTGGGGTCGAACCACAGAGAGGTGAATTGTATAAATTATAAATAAAGAGAAAGATTTGAAGAGAATAATAACAGAAAAGGAGTTGAAGAGAGTTTTGAGAAGTGATATTGATGTAAGGATTAAACAATAATAAAACAGATGTCAAGGTTAGAGGATCCACTAATGGTATTTCAAATAAATATAATATAAACTCTTTTTATTACTCAATTGGAAACCACACACAAAGGAGGTTCCAATCGGATGATTTATCGTTAACGACTCATTATAAAGTATTAACAAGATCATATTAATCATCTTATCTAAGTAACACCATACTTATAAATATCATCAGGCATTCATGTTGCTAGCTTATGTTAATAACAAATCAAGTTCCTATCATAATAACGATGTCGGCTGAAGACTATGAAGGATCAAGTATTTAATGTACCAAGTGTTATACAACACAAATCTAGATTAACCATTTAACAAGCAAGGTATTAAGAATTAGTAAGATAAAAGGATAAAACATGATAATAACAAACTTTCTTGGATATAATCATTAAAGTCCATGTTGAGTTTATATTATACCTATTCTAACACCATTAGTAAAACCTTTTCACCTTGACATAACTAACTTAGCTAAACATAATGAAGAAGAAGAACATAAATAAACAAGATAAGAACATGATTATGATATAAATTAACTAAGTATAGGAAAGGAAATGAAAAAGCATAAACAAGAGGTTAATATAGCATGAAAGAAAACTTGAACATTACAAAGATATAAAGAAAGAAAGTAAGAACATCATCTTGATCTGAAAACCAAGATATTAAATACATGGCAAATGCCTCCTTTTATAGGCTAAAATTTAAAACTATTGATTGGTTGACAAACTATTTGGTTGGTGGCTGGTTTTTGATATTGTTGGCTGCTAGTTATTGACATTATTGGTTGGTTATTGATATTGTTGGCTGGCCAAAACTTCATTGTTAACATCATAATTTGAGCCCTTTGTTCCATGAAATCTGTGGGCAATTGGCTTAGCTTTCCAACAACAAAAAAAAACCAGAGCTCATTTGGACTTCTAGAACTCAAGATATGAGCTGAAAATCGAATAGTGTTTGAGCTGTAGGATAGGTTCTCACTTCTCTGTTGTTGCTAAGATTTGAACTTGAAAACAACAGAATTGAGTCTTGGATTCTCATAAAAGTTTTAGGTCTATGTCTTAGTTTTCCATCCATATAAAGTAGACCTAAATCCGAGTTCTAAAACTCCAGTTATGATCCAATAACCGAATGGTGTTCCAGTTTGAAATTGAACTAGCATCTCCTCTCTTACCCTAGCCCTCTTTTTGTCTCTTCACTTTCAATGGTTAATCACATCAATCAATCCTTTGAATTGTGAGATATACCTACATTCAAAACAAGCATTTACCATAAATTAAAGATATATTATATTATCAGACTTGTTATTATAAAACATGCTTTAGTTAAGGAATTTAACGATACTTTAGTGCAATATGATGATATAAAGCCTTAATGAGAATGCACTTTTGAGTGCTAATCACACCCCTTCAACCAGCTTATTACTAGTCCTTAGTTATCAAAGCATTAAAATACAAAAACAATTTGCAAGGTTTACAAAGCAAGGCATTCATCATTTAACTTTCATTAATCTATCCAAATAAATGAACTCTCATTAAATTTATATATCTGCTTTATACTTTTTAAACAAGATATTAACAAACTTTCCTTTTGTGCTCAATAAATCAAAACATAGCTAAGGAGCTTTTCATGGAAGAAAACAAAATTTTGTTCCAATGTTTAAGGTTAACTTTCTTGGGTTGGGATTATTATCTTTTTTTTTTTAAAGCAAGAATTTATAACCCAATGTATCTTGAACCCATGTAACAAGCTTTCAGCTAATGACTCCCAAACCAGTTGGTCTTAGGGCATCAGGTGTTGAGACACCCCTACGAGCTTAGTAACTCGGGTTGTAGATACTGATACATAGATAGAGTAATGTTTGATTCCCTTAAGCTTTTCTCCTTAACCCATGTAACAAGCACTGGGCCAATAGCTCCCAAGTCAGTTGACTTTAGGGTACTATGTGTTAAAACATCCTTTCAGGCTTAATTGCTTAAGTCAAGGAGGCTACGAAACCAAACTTATCTATTTTTTTTATTTGTTTTTTTTTGTATATTATAAACTATCCCTTTCCCTTAGTTGTTACCATTAACAAAAAAACATGAATAATGTAATAATCCAATATGCAACCCACAATCATATGTTAAAGTGTGTGTGTGAAAATGAAGGTTTAAGAATACTTGTTAAATGAGTATATGAGCAGAAAGAAGTGATAACAATGCGAGAGTTTGTAAATCTGAATATTTCAAGAAGTATTATGATAGACCTTGTTAAGAATGTTTACTAAAATGCGTCTCAAGAGTCACTAAAGTTCCTCCTTTACTCTGCCATCCTAGTAACAACAGGTTTGCAAATGGTTGTAATAATAAAAAACAGAGTTAGTTAAATTTTTTTAATATCAACTACTACCCTCTCCCCCCAACTAAAACGAGACATTGTCCTCAATGTTCTAAGGCAGAAAGATAGAGTATAGAAGAAATTACCTGAAATAGTGACTACTGACAAACTTGAAACACACTTAAACAAATATAAGAAAGAACAAACACAAATATTATGCGATTAATAAAACCAAAAGACCTAATATTTCACAAACTAAGGCTCAAATCCAATCTAAGCTTTTTATGGCGTTCTGTGATTGACCAATTGAGTCGACTCATAGAGGAATCAACTACAGGGATGAAAGATTGTAGTTCATCAATCAATTGCTCAGCAGTAGCAGTAGAGATGAGGATTTGTCGCGCTGAAAATGTTAGAAATTGTTGTTCCACAGCATGATCAAGAAAAGACAGTAAAGTATTATAAAAACCATTAACATTTAGCAAACTTATAGGTTTCTGGTAAATGTTCAGCTGAGCCCAAGAGGAAATATGAAATATCTCTTCTAAAGTGCCCATACCACCTGGTAAAGCAATAAAGGCATCAGCATGATTAAACATGACAAACAGTCGTTCAGCCATTATGGAGACCTATAGTTCCTCTCCAACTGTTTTTTCAATGATGTCCCCTTCGGCTAAAGCTTTGGGGACGGCCCCCAAAACTTGACTGCCTCCTAAAAATGTAGCAATTGAAACACCCCCCATTAACCCAAGGCTGCCTCCCCCAAACACTAAATGAATCTTTCGGTCAATTAGTACCCTACCAAGATAATTTATTGATTCTAAAAACTCTTTTTCTTTCCTAGGACTGGATCCACCAAAAACATAAATATTTTTTATTTTAGAAACAGAGGAACTGGCCATTTCTACACACTTCTATATCTGTTAAATGAATGGGTTGAGTAGAAATGATGGGAAGGAAGAGAAGATTTTATAGATGAGAAATTGAAAATGCAATCATACCACCTATATGTAGGCTAGCTGGAGTCTCACTCTCTCTCTATTTTTTATTATTTTATTTATTTATTTATTTTTGTGTAAAACATTTATTTATTTATTTTTTTGTGAGGTTAGAAGTGAATAACCACACCTTATATATTTTAATGGTTAGATTTTTGCCGACCATCATTTGTCCAATTATTATCTAAGTCTATTCATGATTTTATTTCAACTCAAATATATGATGTGAATTGAAATTAAATAAAAAAACATCAATTCATCACTTTATTTTTGGATCGTTGAAAACTAAAATTTATAACATTACCAAAATTAAGCGTAGAACTCATTTTATTTGTTTTGAGTTTAAGTCTTCTCTACTGGACATTTTGGGTTTTAGGAGATTTTTAATTAACAAACACATTCTACTAATCTAGCAAAATAGCAAAAATAAATATGAAAATTGGATTATTCTATAATATTCCAAATGTCAAGGCCTTGAAGGGTATAAAATAATAAAGGAAAAATAAGGTTTATACAATTATTCATGAAATCACTTGTCTCATATCAATGTCAAATATCTCGTCCATTTGAATTTGAATTTGAATTTGAATTCAATTAAACTTTTATGTGTAAAAAAAGTATGTGACACACACATAAAAGTGTCTTACTCCATATATTATATATATAAAGACACACACTTATATTGGGGGGTTGGTTTTACTCTTATTTCACATATTTTATGCTCACAACTCTAATTATAAAATGCTTACGTGAGAGAGAAATCGATCTTCCTCTTTTTTTTTCAGAGCTTGGATGGATTTTTTTTTCTTTTGGTTTCTAACTAGCCTCTATTAGTTTTTCTGTTTTAGGTTTCTTGTTGTGTAATTATTGTGCAAGCAGGTGATAGCTTTGATTCTTTTCTATAGTCTAGGTTATTTATTTTCTTTTTATGCTCTAATTTTGTTTATCCTTTTCCTTTAGGTGTAATGTAGGATTGTGGGTTCATAGGTTGTGTTGTTGCCATGTGAGGAGGCTTTCTCCATGTGTTTGTTTATGGCAAGCTCTAGGCGAGTTTCTTTTCTTATTTTTCCTATGCTATCTTTTTATCATTTAGTGTTAGTCATCTTATTTTAGGGTTATGTGTTTTCTTTACATTTATTTAAGCTAGGGTTGACTTGCCTTGCTTTGATGTTTAGTTTTTATTGAATTCTGTGGTCTTTGGATTGTTTCATGTTTGTGTTGCTTGAATAGTCTCGAGATTGATATGTTGGAGTTTTGTTTGATTTGTTTATCTTGGTTCTTAGTTTTTTTGGGTGGTGATTGCATGGCTGTTGTCTAATACTTAGGAGTTAGATTGAGTTATGTTTGAGCTATTCGCCTATATCAGATTAGTTAGGGGAAACCTTTGTTGTCGGTTGTGATGTCTCTTATTTTTCTTGAGTTTGATGGCTGGGATTTTGTGAAGACATTTTCAAGGATCTTTTTGTTTGTTTGTTCATTTGGTGACCGATCCTGAGTTGTTTTCAGCTTCTTCTTTTTAATCACAAAAGGACATGTCTTGTTGTTTTGAACTTTACCTTAATCATATTGTCTTGTTATTACTTTTGATGGGCTTACGCAAATGTCAGGTTATCTGAAGATTTTTGTTCGCTAAGCTCTATGATCTTCATTCACCTATTTCCTGTCTTTTAATTTGTTCCATCAATTTTTTCATTTCTAAAATCTCTGCTAAAGATTTTTCTTGATAATACAAGTTTTCTCCACCTTTGTTTTCTAAGCTAAAATAGGTAGTTATTGGGAGCAAGGATTGACACCATTGGATTTAAGATGCCCAACACCATAGGATGTGATACATCTTCATCAGACAGGTGCCCTTCTTAAGCATAGGGCTGTGGTTGTGGATATAGCTTTATAAGTTACTTTTTCATTCATTTTATGATATCGTGCATGGTTATGTTTATTTTATTTGTTTAGTTTCAATTCCATTACCTATCTTAAAAATAGCTATGTGATGGAATATTGTGTTGGGTTATAAAATGATAGCAATGACATTCTCTTAACGTTATGTTGTTGGATTAGACATATTGCACATGAACATCGAGGAAGCTACCAATATAAGAGCAGTTTGCTGGCCAGTTCTTCAAACACAGAGCACAACAATGTGATTATGAATAGACCAAAATAAAATGCATGATAGAGGAAAGTAAGCTCTTTTATGTTATCAATTACCCTCTATTCTTAAAGGAAATCAATGTAGGAACTAAAAAATCATACCTATTTAAATTTCTATAACTTGTTTTTAGCCCGAAGAAGCCTTGATCAAGTGTTATAGAAAAAGGAAACTAGTCTAAAAAAATATTATGCTTGTATCTATGGATGCTAAGTTGGATTTAGATTGCAAAATTAAGATTTATTGTTTTAGTTTTTATTACTTCATTACTATTGTTAAGTCTGGCTTTAAATTTTCTAATATTTTTCTTTCTCACTACCAATTTAATGTTACTTTACATTCTTAAAGGTAGATTTCTTAACTTGGTAGTGTTTGAGTTGTTTTGTCTCATTTTCCCCTGTCTAATTCTTAACATGCAATTTTCATTTTTTTTTTTCCTTTGTTGATCTTTACCCTTTTCAATGGTTTTTTCCTTTTGTTTTGTGTAACATATCCCATGCTCAACCTCAAGCCCAATCCATCACTTTAATTGCCCATCTGTCTCTTTCTCTCAACAACAAAGCTAGAGTTTCAATATTTCAAGTCAAAATAAAATAGATTGTCTCAAAGACCATCAATGCAAGCTACAAGTTAACAATAGAAAAGGAAGTTACCATCTATTATGTTTACTTACTAAAAGTTTACCTAAATTGATATATTTGTGCTCTGTTATTAAAGGTATTATGATGTAAGACAATGATTTTGAGATCTGGGCCTAGAAACAAAGTTCAATCCTCACTTTTGAAATACAAGCGTTGAACCTAAAAGAATAGTGAGCAATTGATAGACATAAATTTATTCAAAATTAAACTGATTGAAATAGTCCATAAACACCATCACTCACATTTAATAGGCCTATGTACGACCATATTGATCTAGAATAAATTTGTTTGTAGCATCAAAAAAGGTTGTCCCAAAAACAAGAACGCAAGAATAAATTCTCATACACATCAACATCAACATGAACATAACATTCATATTAAAATAAAAAATAAATATGTACAATTAAAAATTAATTTTATGATTATACAAATATTTACATTTATAATTTTAAAAATATTTTTGTCACTGTGAGTGACTCCCTTTCTCAAAGGTACTAATTGTATAGCTGAAATAATAGCTCAAAAAGGTGTTGTAAGACATAGGTCCAGATTCACAAAAAACAAATATAAGAAAACCATTATAATTTTTTTTTATCTATAAAATAAGAGTCATGTCTTAATCACTTCAATTATCCGTTAAGCAAGATTATAGGACAATGCCTAGTGACTATTTATTTTTCCAAAGTTGATTTTTATGGATAAATACATAACAAAGATTGAAATGAAAAATATTATATCTTAAAAAAGCTTTGCATATAACAAATATAAAATTGTGTACTAAGCGATTATATTATCCATTTAATAAATATAAGAATAATGTCCAATAATGATTCATTTATCTTAGGTTGATTTTTGGATAATAAAAACAATTAATACAAAACCAAAATTGCAAGTAAAAATATTATAGCTCAAAAATATTTTGGATAAAATTAAAATGAAGTTGTGTATCAAGCAGTCTTATTATCTATAGATAATGCCTAGCGATAGGTCATTTATATTCAACTAATTTTTGGATAATAAAAACAATTAAAAGACAATTAGAATTGCAAGGAAAAACACAATAAGGGTTTAAAAATATTTGCACACAATAAAGTTTTATATATTAAGTAATTCTATTATCTTTTCGGTCAACATTTGAAGATATCACCCAATGACAATTCATTTATCTAGGGTTGATTCACAAATAATAAAACCCTTAATACATATCCAAAATCTCTAGGAAAATTTATAAAGTTTTTTTTCTTAAAAAATGGTTTGAAGATATTTTACATATAGTAAGGTCATGAACTTTTGAGGTAACGCCGAATGATGGTTCATATCCTAGGTTGATTCATGGATAATAAAACCCTTAATACATAACCAAACCAAATCAATACTCATGCACACACAATCAACACATATAAAATTTCATACCAAGACAAAACAATTATGTCTTAAATAAACTTGTTACAATCTGATTCTCCCAACTCCGTTGCAAGGTATTTATATCATTCCTTATTCTGCCTTTGAAAATAAATCTCATAGCATCATACCTTCAAGGTTGTTGTACAACGATAGGGACCCCAACACTTCAAATATTTCATAACAATATTGAAAATGAAATATAATGATGAAATAGGCAAGGAAAAGTCTTTTTTACCCCTAAAATCTACTAGAAACTAGCCAAGACAGTATCAAAAGCTATTAGAACATAAGTGGGCAGTTTTGGAACATGAGACTCATGCATAGGTAGTAGATAGCCTTTGGTAAGCTAAGGCATATGCATCTTATGCATCATTTTCAATCTAAAAAAATCCTCTAAAATGGCTCGATTCTCTTGGATAAGATGGAATATGGCTATGATTTTAGTAATGTTTCTTGATGGATAAAAATGTTTTAAGGATCTAATTTTATTTAAAAAAAGGAAGAAAAATATACTATTTTTTTATGGCTGAAACTAAAAGAGAAAGGTCATTTCTTTTTGGTTTATAGTTGTGAAGGTGATGAGAGTTATTGATTATTGTGGACTATGGTGGTTATGCATCACGGTGGCTAATTGAGAGGAGAGAGGTGTACAAAATTGGGTTGTTGTTGTCATTAGGGCTTTGTGATTTAATTTTTATGGTGGCTAGCAGTGACGTGGAGGTGAGGTTGAGTTGTGGTCATGACGTGGTGTTCGTTCTAATCAACATAGAGTTTGCGCTAGGTAGAGATGGTGATTAAGAGGGGTGACGAGTTGGTGAAAAGAGGGAGATCTCTTCTTCTCAAATCGTTTTTTTTTCTCTTTCGGTTGCACATATTTTCTTTTTTTTTTGTTTTGTCCTCCTTTATCTTTTTCTTTCTTATCCTACTTTTCTTTCTCTCTTTTCATTTTTTTTAAAAATTATCTCCTCCTCCATCATGGTATGGGTCTATATTTATTTATACTCACCTTCATTTTTTATTTTCTTATCTTTTCATCTTCTCCAATCTTCTATCCTTTTCTTTTTTTTTCTTTTTTTTATCCCCATCCCTTTATTTTTAGTTACTTATAGAGAGAACCAAAACTTTATTTTTATTTTGGTTTCTCTATACTTTCTTGACTATTATTTCACTCATTATTTTTTTCTTTGATTTTGTTCTTTTTTTATTTTTCCAATTTTATTATTTTTTAAAATTCATCAACATGTACACAACAAGTGAAAAGAGTTGAGAAATTTACAAAATGGATGGAAATTGGTTGAATTGCATTGAAAATGCATTTAAAAAAAAACAATTGTATTTTTTTTTCATTTTTTGACAATATATATGAAAATAAAAGGTAAAAAAAATGAGTGATGACATAGACAAGAAGGAGTTTTGATTTTGGTTGGAGGGGTTAAATTCTTGGCTTTGTTGTTTGAGAGATCAAAAAAGTGAAGATAAGTCATAAGAATCATTGTAACATCCCACATCGAAAGAGCCAGGGCATATTAAGGCAGTTGGTACCGAATCTTGCAGGACATGTTTTGGAGCCTGTGGGTTGTCAGGAACAAAACCGTGAGACGTGGAAACCAAGTTGGGTTGACCATAGCGGACAATATTTTGCAAGGGGGAGTGGGTCGGACCTTACAATTATGGCTTAGGCTTGATTTTGAGCTTGATATATGTTGCGTAATAGAAACATCATTATTAGCTTTCTTTGAAGGCAACTCATACCTAAATTGTTTTTTTCTTTTACTAAATCAATCTTTTCGTTTGTTTTTCTACCTCCAACAATTTTTAAGTATGAAACTTTTAGTTTTAATTTTTTGATTTTTGATTTATTGTTTTTAATAGTTCTCTTGGTGTATTTTGATTTTTTGTGTTCTAATTTCTTTTATTAGTGTTGCACATGTACGACATTACGACGATCGTCCACTCTCAGGTATATGTCAAGAAAATGGGGAAGACAATAATTTCTTGTCTTTTATTACTGTATTGAAGGAATGAGGGTCGCCACCTAATATTTTGGTCATTATGAACCCTAACTGGTCTCAGAGATTGGGCACGGGGACTGGTTGCGTAAAAAAAAGATATTAGCACCCAAATACGCCCTACCTAAGGTAAGTTGCATTGTTTAATTGTCTAATATATGCTAAGGTGTTATTGTGTTTTTTAATTGTTGGTCTGTCTAAAGTTTACGATAAGTCCTCCTTGGTAAAAAGATCCTTATTTTATCGGGTAAAACATAACCATTCTAACGTCAATAAAAAAGAACTACCTTTTTAATACAAAAAATACATCTTACGTATAAATTTGTAATCCCTGATATTAAAATAAGACAATAATTTTTTAGTTATTTATGAAATATTAGCCTAGTTCTCGTGTGTAAGATCCCACATTGGCGGGTGAGGAGTCAGTTGTTGGCCTTATTAGTAGTGCTGGTGCTAACTTGTCATATGCGTTTTGGAGCGTTAGGCCAGAAGGGCTCGCATCACTAGGAACAAAACCGTGAGGGCAGTAAAGCCCAAAACAGACAATATATGGCAGGCTGGGCTAGGCTGTTACATATGGTATCAGAGCCGACCTCACTGGCTGTCTGATGGTGCCGACGGGGTTATCAGGCTCCTTAAGAGGGGTGGATTGTAAGATCCCATATCGGCCGGTGAGGAGTTAGTTGCTGGCCTTATTAGTAGTGCTTGTGCTAACTTGTCTTACGCGTTTTGGGGTGTTAAGCCAGAAGGGCTTGCGTCACCAGGAACAAAATCGTGAGGGCGATAAGGTCCAAAGCAGACAACATATAGCAGGCTAGGCTGGGCTGTTACATATGGTATCAAAGCCG
>Ga0325414_1002101_pt1 | contig 19915 bp, 8 predicted proteins | sample PopdelMetagenome_8_FD_206183 | JGI IMG/M metagenome (GOLD analysis project Ga0325414, IMG submission 206183) | Populus deltoides microbial communities from Bellville, Georgia, United States - Leaf-PdKOR-R3 | ecosystem: Host-associated > Plants > Phyllosphere > Phylloplane/Leaf | place: USA... | reverse complement strand
AGAATTAACATAGGTTTTGGTCTATCTCCATTAAAAAGACCATATTGGGTTTCACCTTTAATATGGTGTAAAAGGGTTAATAGGTTTCAATCTCTATTCATGAAAAAGATTGCTAGGTTTAATCTTGAGCCCAATATAAAAGGATAATTGTAAAGGTTTGTATCTTGAACTCATGAAAAAGATTTAGTGATAAGTTACGGTCTAGCTTATGAAATAGATGATGAGTGATAATAAAAGTTAAGCTTCCCATTTAGGGAGTGGAATAACTTTATAGTTCCAAACCACTACAAAATCTATATGTATCTCTTTTTATTATCTCTGTACATTTTTTGCACTAGCATTTACTTGTTATTGCCTTATATAATGTATGGATAAACATAATGTTATTGTGATAATTTAATTTGAACCCCGTGGATATAAAGATCCAGAAACCCATAATCAAATTAATACTTCTCAAGAAAACTAAATTCAAGCTTTGAACTTGATACAAAGATAACCTATATAGAGATACCAAGACTATAAGTAACCAAAAAACCCCACTCAACGCTTATGAAAAGACATGAACAAGAAGTATGGAAGAGCCACAAAGCTTGATCAAATATTCGATAAGTCAAAGAAGTACAATGAAGAACAAAAATGTATGAGCAAAACCTCACATATAGAATAATAATTGTTGAAATTAAAGTTTGTTCAACAAACCTAAATATAAGCTAAATAACCCTATTTATAATAATTAAAGATATCTTAAACAATGTTGGATAAATAATAAAAGAGTTTTAAATAAAATAGAAAAAAAAATCCTAAATCAACTAGGAAACGAATACAATTCATGTATTTACTTTGGACTTTATCATAAGACCTTCTCCATGTCCAATTAACCTAAAATTTTTACCTAATTTAAAACAAGTCCTTTAAAATTTTTTGGTAAAATTTCAACTCAATCCAAAGATCGAATTGAAAATTAAGCTTGTTAAAATAAAATTATGTATTAGAAAAAATAAGCCTCTAACAATCAAAATTAATTAGTCAATGAAGTAGATGGACAATCCCCTATTTTATATAGATCAAATTGACTAAGGTTTTATCACTATTTATTAAAGATGTAGCCTTCTTAAAATTTTCATTTGCCTAAATACTTTGAATAAGCTCATTAATTGCATCCTTAAGATTGTTTGCCTTTGATATTGTAATTGGCTCATCTATAAATTCTATCAAATCTTGTGGTGTAGTTTAGATTGCATCATCCTTTTTCTCCTTAAAAGAATTCGACCTCAAATCATTATGTACATCAAACAAAGAGAGAAGAAATATTATAAGTTTCACTAACACCATACTCTCTTGGCAGATTCATTTTGTAGGCATTGTCTTTAATTCTTTTAAGAATTTAGAATGGTCTATCTCTTTTTAACATTAACTTAGATCTCCTATATTTAGGAAACCTTTTCTTGTGCAAATACACTCAAACCAATCACCCGAATCAAAGATAACCCTTTCTTATTTCTTTATTAGTTTTGAATGCCTATTACTCATTCTTTTTCTTTATATGTTTTCATACACTCTCATGAAGACCTTCAGTACCTAAGCCTTTTTATTTTCTTCAAGACGAACCTTTTCATCAATAGGTAAAAGAATTAGATCCAAAGGAGTTAAATGATTAAAGCTATAAATAATTTCAAAAGAATAACAATTAGTAGTAGAATGTATACTCTTATTGTATGAAATTCAATAAATGGGAGACAATCTTCCTAATTCTTCAAATTCTCTTAAATGATTAACAACGTAGTCAAAGTCTTATTAACTACTTCAATTTGATCATTATGTGGATTACAAGTGGTAGAAAATAATAATTTTGTTCCCAACTTACTCCACAAAACCTTCCAAGAGTAGCTAAGAAACTTAAAACATGTTAAGACACAATGCTTCTAAGAACCCCATGAAGTTGAAGTATCTCCATAAAAAATAAGTTTGTTATATTAGCTGCAACATCAGTTTTATGACAAGATATAAAATGCATCATCTTAGAAAACATATCTACAATCACAAAAATAGAATTCCTACCTTTTTTGACCTAAGCAAATCTAAAATAAAATTAATAGATATATTAACTCAAGGTTTCTTAGATACTGATAAAGAAATATACAAACCAATAGGCAAAACTTTAGACTTATATTGTCTATATGTTATGCACCTATCACAAATTCTTTTAACATCTCATTTCATCTTAGGCTAATAAAAGTTATCATGCAAAACATCTAAAGTCTTAACAACGCTTAAAATATTCCATGAATCCTCTCATATATGCTTCATAAACAAGTAATTCAAGCATAGAATAAGTAGACACACACAATCTGTTTTTTGGCTAAAGTTAAATTATTAAAAAGAAGAATGTGGGTTTGTATATAACTTCTTGTTTATAAAGTTTTCAATATAAAGAATTAAAAATATGAAATGTTGTGATGATTCTAAATCCTTTAAGTGTAGGAGAGACCACGGGATCTAGACAATAGCAAGGAGTCAAGTGAGAGTACGGGTGCTAGGTAGATGTCCTACACCATAACATTTTTATTTGAGTAGCTTGAAATGTTTTATCTATAATTTTCTTTAATTTGCAAATCAAGATTAAGGTATAAAAGAATAAAAAGAGTGAAAGAATAAGAAAAAGAATGTGAATTTGACTAGTTGTCCAATATAATTTTGAAGTTAATGATATCATTATAATACACTGCTATCGGTATTTACTTGAATTTAATTAGTTTTTCCAAGTTATAGAGGCTAATGATGTTAATAAGTACATTGGCATCAGCATTGACAAAATGGATAAATGACAATACTAAGGAATTTGATTAGTTATTCCTAGTTTGGGAGACTAATGATACTAATGGGTTACATTGGTATCGAATTTTTTTAAATTTGATTAGTTATTTTTTGTTTGGGAGACTATTGATACTAATGGGTTCTATTGACATCGACATTTCTCAAATTTGATTAGTTATTTTTGGTTTAGGAGACTAATGATACCAATAGGTTACATTAATATCGGTATTTTTCAAATTTGATTAGTTATTTCTGGTTGGGAAACTAATGATACCAACGAGTTATATTGGTATTGACATTCCTTAAAATTAATTAGTCATTTCTAGTTTGGGAGACAAATGATATCGATGAGGTTTATTGGCATCAACATTAATAGAAAACAAATATAATTGGAAAATGAACTTGTTTTTCTAATTTCGGGTATTGGAAAAGCTAATGATGCCAATGAGTTCATTGACATTGACATGTATTAGAAAATGTGATTGCTAATTATCGGAACAAAAGTTAATGATATCAAATTGAAAATTGGTATCGGTATTAACTAGGGACTCAGATTACAGATGGAACATGAAGAAAATAGAACATAATTACCTGTATCTAATATATATGTGTCAATTTGATTTTATCATTTATTTATTTTGGTTATTGTAATTTTTTTCAAGATCATCTCATACTCGTCAAAAGTAGATTTCCTTATCACATTTGCTTTTGTATGCTAGGTATAATATCATACATTTTAACTTCTAAGATAACTTTGTTTAAGCATGTAAAATATATTTGCTTAACTTTCAATTATAGACATATGAACTTTAAACTACCTATTCTCTTTACTCATTGTTTATATGTGCTAAGATATTATATGAACCCTTATCATTATATAATTAATGTGTCATATAAATAATTGTATATGATGTTGTGTGGTTTGGATTTAATTGATGAATGGTTGATGTGGATGATGATTCAAGATAATTAGATCGTGGTTATTTGATAAGTCAATAACTTGGGATGTTCTATTTATAAAGGAAATTTTATCAAAATTTCAGTAGAGCATACACATGTTTTTGGATTTTATTTTTATTTTTCAAAAAGATGTTGAGAAATTAACAAATGAGCGCAAATGCATCAAAAACATATTTTTAAAAATTTGATTTTTCAAGAAAACATCAACAAGGTAAAAATAGTTAAAAATTATAAAATGGACGTACGAACGACTGAAATGCATCGAAAACATTTTTTTTGCTTATTTGTTTTGGGTTTTTTGAAAAATATTTTGGAATTGATTTTTTGAGAGGATAACAAGATAAAAATAGTTAAGAATCGCAAATCGGGGCGTGTGAACACCTAAAATGCATCAAAATTACAGTTTTTTTAAAAAAAATTTACTTATTTTTTTGGAAAAATATTTTGGAATTGAGGGTCAAATTTTGGGTTATGACACAGTAGATGATAATGTCAAATCATTCCTAAAGCATTTAGTAAGCCATACATCATGTTGTACACCAATTAACCGAACCAAGTACAAAACTAAAAAGACAACTAGTAAATCAAACAACCTTGCCGGGTAATTTTTTCTTTAAGGCATCTGCTATACCAAGTGACTTTCTTAACAAATGGTTGACCACCTTATCACTTAAGTGAGCTAAATTGTCTATTGTGTTCAAGTGTGTAATAGTTATATCTAACTTGTCTATACACCAAGATTTAAATTTCCTTATCCTTACACCAATATTTAAATTCAAAATTATTTTATCTTTCATTTCCCAACTTAGATAAATAAGACAAGCATTTCAAATATCTCGTTCTACGATGCCAACTTTTACCTTGTAGATGACAAAAAAAATTTATAACATTTAGCTTGAACCATATAGTATATTAGACTTATAAAATTCAAATGTTAGGCCTTTTCTTCCTTACTCTAAATGGCTACTAGTCTTTCTTTCTTTCTTTCTTATAGGCATTTCCTTACACCTTTTATAAGATTGTTGAAATTATTGAGCTATAATTCCTATTCTTGCATAACCATATCCTTTTTACTTTGAGCTTACCTTTGATTATTCTTACATATTAATTGCATCTCCTACCTCACACAAATAGAGTTATTATAAAAGCTTTTTTTTTATTTTTCTGAGTGAAACTTATTATTAAAGCATAAGTGGCACTATAACCACTTGGATTTTGATAATGAGCTTTCCTGTGAGTGCTTATATAAGTTTGGGTCTATCTTTTAGAATAAGACCACCTTAGGTTTCAATCTTTGTTTGTGAAAAATATTAGTGGATTTGATCTTGAGCCCAGTATTAAGGATCATTCTAAAGGTTTGAACCTTGAAACTATAAAAGGATTCAGTTATAAGGTGTGGTCTAGCATGTGAAATAAAAAGTGAGTGATAGTAAAAGCCCGAACTTATTGTTTGGGAAGTAGAGTAGGTGGTTAGTATCGAAGCCGTATAAAATATATGTGTATGTCTAATTCCTATCTCTTTATATTTTTGCATTTTCATCTGCTTGTTATTGCCTTGTGGATAAACTTAATGTTATTGTGTTAATATGTGTTAGAAAGTTTATTACCTTATGCTAGTGTGGTTGAAAAGGTTATTGTGTGATGTATGGTGTGGTTGCGTACTTTGTGGTTATTTAGAATAAATTGAATTGTTGGGTTTAGTTTTAGAATACCTAATTCATCCTTCTCTTTATGTGTTTCAACCTTTCACATTTTCTTAAAATGGGTTTCCTATGCTTTATGTATTTATTTATCCAATCTTACAAGTTATTCAAAAATTATATCATGGATAAATAAATAGAAGATACTTATATATCATATACTATTGACTTTATCTGGATTTTGTTATTCAATGGTGCTTTAGTCATATGCTTTTGAGTTGCATCTCTAGTTTGTTAAGTTGCTACACCTCGATCAAACATATTTTTATTTATTTTATTATATCAAACAAAAAAATTATAATATTTGTAAAGATAATATTCTTTTATCTTATTCTTTTATTTGAGATATTTGTTATTATTTCTTGAATTATAGACTATCATCATTTGCATATACACACTCACATATATTGATTATATGAATTGATAATCTCATGAACAATTATAGATAAAGTAATTGTTAAGATTTGCTTTAGTGCTTAATCCTGATTATAGCAAGGAAGAGAAATAAATTAGAGTAAAATCTTATCGTTAATGTCAATTGTCAAACAACATCTTAAAAATATATGTTTTGCTATCTAATCTCTTCATCAATGTCTGTAACAATTATAGATAAAGTAATTGTTGAGATTTGCTTTAGTACTTCATCCTGATTATAGCAAGGAAGAGAAATAAATTAGAGTAATATCTTATCATTAATGTCAATTATCCAATATCATCTTTAAAAATATATGTTTTGCTATCCGATCTCTTTATCAATGTCTGGAACAATTATAGATAAAATAACTGTTGAGATTTGCTTTAGTGCTTCATCTTGATTATAGCTAGGAAGAGAAATAAATTAGAGTAATATCTCTTCATCAATGTTAATTATCAAATAACATCTTAAAAATATATGTTTTGCTATCCAATCTCTTCATCAATGTCTGCTGCATATTAGTTTGTTGTTATATCTTTTTCTCTTAATTTGAGATAGTCCAAACTTCTTCGATGTTTTGGGATTACCCAACTTTATTCTTGTCAAAGTTTGTGGCCAATAAAGAAACTTTGTAAAAAATAAAAATGATTTCTTTGTGAAAGTTTTTTTTTTGTCTACTTTGCTATACTAAGCTATGTTTATTTGTCTTTTTTGCAAAAATAATTTTGATTCATGGTCTATTTTGATGCATTTTACTACGAGCCATGTTACCTTTTAAAGAAGATTTAAATTAGTCCTTAAACTATTACTATTGTGATCATAGCTAGATCTCTAAATTTATACTTTATTTAGTGTTCTGTTTGTGTGATACGAGGCATTGAAGATTTAGGTTCCTTCATATTATAGTTAAGAACGAGATGATATGTCCGCGTGCTATCGCGGGCTTATAAAACAAATACACTTGATAATGTTATAATTGTGAACCAGCGCTAGATAACTAATAGAAATTAAAGGTATGATGGAGCAAATATTTCATGAAGAAAAACAAAAGTTGTGTTGGTGATAAAAAAAACTTAGAGACTGAACAAAATGATTTGTAGCAATCTACAGTGTTTTGTAAGGAAAGATACAGTGCTTTCGCCACATGATTTAGCTTTTCAGTTAATAAAAAGAAAAAAATTACAAAGCTAAATTCTCTACCAACTTAATATTAAAAAAAACCAACAAATATAATCTTGGAAGGAAAAAAAACCCATGAGAAAAAACGTTGTAGCAATTGACAATGTTTTGTGAAGAAAACTATAGCGCTTTTCCCAATAAAATAAAATAAAAAACCATTTAAAGAAATATTGTAGCAATCTACAGTGTTTTGTGAGAAAAACTACAATGCTTTCCTCATATGATTTAGCTTTATTGTAATTATAATTTTTAACCAACTCAATATTAAAAAAAAATCGACAAAGATAATTTTGGAAAAAAACATAAAAAAATCACATGGAAAAACACTGCAACAATTCACAGTGTTTTAAAGAAAAAAATTACAAAGCTAAATTCCTAATCAGCTCAATATTGAAAAAAAATAGACAGAGACAATTTTAGAAAAAAAATAACAAAACAAACACCAAAAAAAAGAAAAAAAAATCATGTTGGAAACACTGTAGCAATTCACAGTGTTTTATGATGAAAGCTACAGTACTTCCCCACATGATTTAGTCTTATCTGTAATGACTTGTAATTGTAATTCACAAACAACTCAATATTAAAAAAAATAAAATTAAAAAGGATAATTTGAAAAAAATTATAACAAAAAAAACCATGCGGAGAGACATTGTAGCAATCCACAATGTTTTATGAGCAAAGCTATAATGCTTTCCCCACATGATTAAGTTTTATTACAAAGTTAAATTCTAACCAACTCAATATTAAAAAAAAAATCGACGAAGATAATTTTGGAATAAAATATTACAAAAAAAACACAAAAGAAACTGGAAAAAAACCATGTGAGGAAAAACTGTATCAATCCATAGTATTTTGTGAGGAAAAACTTGTATTTACTTGTAATTGCAATTCTTAACCAGTTTAATATTTAAAAAATAAAATTGACAAAGATAATTTTAGGAAAAAACATAAAAAACAGAAAAAAACCATGTGGGAAAAAACACTGTAGCAATCAACAGTAATTTTCGAGGTAAGTTATAATGTTTTCCTCACATATTGTAACTGTAATTTTTAACCAGCTCAATATTAAAAAATAAAATAAAATAAGATAATTTCGGAGAAAATCATAAAAAAACCATGCGGAGAAACATTATAGCAAGCAATCAACAATTTTTTAAAGAAAAAAAATTACAAAACTAAATTATCAATTAGCTCAATATTAAAAAAAAATGACAAATATAATTTTGAAAAATAAAGAAATAAAAGAAAAACTATATGGAAAAATATCGCAGCAATCCACAATATTTTTTTTTAAAAATTACAAAGTAAAAATTTTAATCAGGTCAATATTTAAAAAATAAAATCAACAAAAATAATTTAAAAAAAATAGAAAAGTTTAAAAAAATTGAAAAAAAGAAGAAAAAAACCGAAAAAAAAAAGAGGAAATGTTAGCAAAAATAAAGAAGGAAAGAATCACTGTGAATTACTGTTGTAATTCATAGTGATTTAGGTATGAGGGAACAGTAATTCCCCCACTCCATTTAAATACTGTGTAATAGTATGTTAACATGCTTATTGATGTTATAAATTTTAGTGGCTAAAGGCTTGTTCTTGTATTTTATTTAATTTAATTAGGTTGAATTTTTTTCTCTCTCTAAAAAATAATAAATAAATATAAATAAATAAATACTTTAAAGAGATGAAAAGGAAAATATTTGTTTGTAAATGTAAAAAATATCTTGAAAAACAAGTTAATTTGAACATGATTTTTCTTTTGTCATTTTCCTCTAAATAAAAAACAAAATAATATGAACATATTTTCAGTTTTCTAAGATGAAAATTAAAAAAAAAACTTTAAGAAATGAACAAGATTTTTTATTTTTTATTGGAAAATAAAAATAAGAGAAGGAGAAGAAAAATGAAAAAACAATTATTACTAAACATAACTTAAAATATATTAGTAATGCTTTTCAATTAATATTGGTAAAATATCTATTTTATATTTAAAAATATATATTTTATTCCTTATAAATTAAGAATGTATTTAGTATGTGATTGGTGTATAGTATTGTTTTTAATTAAAAATGGATCGTGATTTAAAAAAAATTATATTAACACATTAAAATTATAAAAAAGTAGAAATAAATTTAATATTCTTTAAAATGAAAAATAATTTAAAAAAAAAACTCAAATATTTTTATAAAAATATGTTTGAAATGAATTTTAAGATTTTTTTTGAATTTATCAAAATCATTTAAAATATATAAAACTAATACTTTACTGCCCAAAACATGATTTGAAAAAAACTTTTTCTCGCACTATTCAAGAGATTCAAATGAAAATCTGGAGGAGGCCCGTTTCTTTTATTTTCTTGCTCTACTGAGTACGACTCGATCAGGCTACTCTTAACACAGTTTGCTTCTCACCTGGTTCAGCTCTTTCCCCTCTTCAGCATCATGTCTCCTCCGAGAATTCTTCTTTGCGGTGACGTTTTAGGCCGCCTCAACCAGCTCTTCAAGCGTGTCCAATCGGTGAACAAATCGGCGGGCCCATTCGATGCACTCTTTTGCGTGGGGCAGTTCTTTCCTGACTCCGCTGAGCAATTAGAGGAATTCACGGACTACATTGAAGGCGGCGGCGGCCGCTCTCAAATTCCTCTCCCCACCTACTTTATCGGCGACTACGGTGTCGCCGCTCCCAAAGTCCTCTCCACTGCTTCCAGAAACTCCGCCAATTTAGGCTTCAAAATGGACGGCTTTAAAATTTGCGATAACCTTTTCTGGCTTAGAGGCAGCGGCAAGTTCACTCTCCACGGTATGGTTGGGTAGAGGTAGGGGGAGGGGTAGGGTTAGGGTTTTCTAAAACAATAAATTGGTATTTATTTTCTTGTAATTTACATTTACTGTGTATGTTATTAGGTTTATCTGTTGTGTACTTATCCGGTAGGCAGTCATCAAATGGCCAACACTTTGGAACATACAGTCAAGATGATGTTGATGCGTTGCGAGCATTGGCCGAGGAACCTGGAGTTGTTGACTTGTTTTTAACATATCCTCGATGATCTCATTTGTTATTAGTGATTATCTATGCATAAATTTTGTTTGTTTTAACGATTGATTTCCTTAATGTCATTTTACTAATGAATGGCCCAGTGGTGTCACAAACAGAGCTTCTGCATCTGATATTCCTGCAGGATTCTTGGATACTACAGGTTCTGATTCTTCCGTATCTGAGTTAGTAGCAGAGATCAAACCACGGTATGCAATGATTGCTGATGAATCAACTTCTTCAATTGCATGCTTCAATGATGTTTATTTCTTCTTGTCTCTCTGCCTGTTGGATATTAGAATGGAGCATGTGCTTACTAAATACTGTTTTTCTCATTAAAGGTTGTTCTTTGTGGCAGCTACCACTTTGCAGGTACTAAGGGTGTTTTCTATGCTCGTGAACCATACTCTAATGTTGATGCTGTGCATGTCACACGTTTCTTTGGTCTTGCTATGGTTGGAAACAAGGATAAGCAGGTTGAATTTGTGTTCTCAGCATGACTTATCAATACTTTTCTGCCATTTTGATGTGTTTTGGGACTACTTGAGGATACTCGTTGCAGTTTCTTTTCAATTTGAGTGGTTACATAAAGCTCCTTCGTTTTAATATTGAACTTGTTCAGCATGAATTTTTTACAAGATGGTGCTCATTTTATGAGTGATACTCTGACTAGCTTGCAGTTGTTATTCAACCTACTCGATTTAGAATTATCTTCTGGGCATTCTTTAACTGTTGGTTCCTGCACTGCTTTTCCCAGACATATATCCGCGCCATTTCTCCCACTCCGGCATCTACAATGTCTGCTGCTGAGATTAGCATGAAACCTCCAAATACTACCTTATCTCCATACACATTAGTAGTAGACAAAACAGCTCTCGAAGAAGTCACAAAGAGGTCTAATGCTAGTGTGTCAGATTCACAATATTGGAGGTACGATGTCTCCCATAAACGACATAAATCTGGATCTGGGGAAGGCAATAAGCTATGCTTTAAATTTATATATTCCGGTTCATGTCCACGAGGAGAAAAGTGTAACTTCCAACATGACATGGATGCAAGGGAACAATACTTAGGAGGTGTTTGTCTTGATTTCCTTATCAAAGGAAAATGTGAAAGAGGTCCAGACTGCAACTTTAAGCACAACTTGCAGAATGAAGGTGAGAGCCATTCTCGTAGGAGACGCGGCTCTGAAAATGATAATGGTAACAGGTTGGTTTTTTTTTTTTTACAATTAATTGTCCATTGCTTAATGATGTTTTGTTTTGGTTCAAGTTATTTGAATCATCCTCTCTTGAAGCATTGAATGTTGATTTTCTTGTTTTGTTCTGCTATTTTTCTTGATTTTCCTGAAGTTGAAGGACTTGAATATAGGTCATTTTTGTAGCAATTAACCCTCTAATTGTGTTTCAGGTCAAAAGAGTGTTGGTTTTGTTTGTCAAGCCCCAACGTGGAGTCACATCTAATCATTAGCATAGGAGAATTTTACTATTGTGCACTGCCTAAAGGTCCCCTTGTTCAAGATCATGTTCTGGTAATACCCATTGAGCATGCACCGTGTACCCTTTCACTAACTCAACAAAGTAACTCTGAGCTGGTAAAATTCCTGAACAGTCTGAAGTTATATTACAAGAACCGAGGAAAGGAAGCTGTTTTATTTGAGTGGATTTCCAAACGGAGTAGCCATGCTAATATTCAGGTAGTCATTGTTAATGTATTCAGATGCTTGATGAAATAAAATTGCTGAATTGCTTTCAAGGATCCATTGCTTCTATTGTCACTTCTACAAGAACTCGTTGCAGTGAAAAATCCATGGTTCTCTCTCCCTTACTCCACTCTTTCTCCCAGCTTTTCTTGAAATATTTTTGTTGACAAGTGCACAAAGATCTTCACCGTGTGTTTTACTTCTTTACACAAGAAATACTTGCTAATTTTATTTCATCCTTTATTTCTCATAGGGTGTCTAGATCTTTTTGGTTGAATGATACAATAGCAATAATGAAAAATCTACTTCCATTATCACTACTATTTATTTTAGTATTGTTTTTATTAATCCTTGGTCTTTTACATTTTTTTGTTCTTCTCTACTTTTCCATAGGTTGTCCCTGTTCCATCAACCAAAGCAGCAGCAGTTCAAGATATATGTAACTTGGCTGCAGAAAAGTTGGGTTTTAAATTTGTGGTCATGAAGTGTAAGTTCTATCATTCTAGTTTTTAATGCATGTTATTACAGCAACTGGATGATGATTTGCATATTTTTTATTACATGTACTCCTAAGCTTCATGACATGAATATGTATATCTTTTGGTTGAGTTTGGTTTCAAGTTTAGTTTGAAGTTCAAGGTGCAAAACAAGCTTCAATTGTCTTTGGTCTTACTTCTGCATGATTTTAATTTCCTGGTCTGTAGTATCTTTTTCTAGTATAGGTGTTTAGTATTCTGTTAATGTTGACCTCAGCCACCTTGAAGACGGCTTGTATGGGTAATTTTGAGTAATACTTGATATTCTGTGGTTGGGTTAAAAAATTTTTTTGATATTCCTTGGGTTTCAACAGCATTCTCATTCAGTTATCCTTGCAGTCAATAACAGTTCAGATGGGAGAGAATGGTTAAGGATGCAGTTCGATAGGAACTATAGTTTCTTCTATGTGGAACTCACAGAAGGTACAATATTGTCACATTCAGTTGAGGAGAATGAGAATTTTCCAGCCCAATTTGGACGCGAAGTAAGATGCTAAATCCAATTGCTTATTGTTTGATTTTCTGACTTTTGCAATGTGCATTTTTTTGTGAGAAATGACAAGTTATGTTTGCATTTCTAATGAAAATTGGCTAATAAGCTGCCTGTTTCAAAGTAATTTACAGGCAGTAAAATAAATTCCACTATCCTTTCACCTGGTTTTGCTATTATCTAGTCAAACCTTTATGTTCCAAAATAACTTTGATTTACTGCTTGCATGAATAATCCTTTCCTTTTAGGAAGTAATGAATGTGATTTCTAAGGACATGAAATCCTCTTGGTAATTATGAAATATTTTGCAGGTTCTAGCAGGCTTGCTGAACATGCCGGAGAGGGCTGATTGGAGAAATTGTGCACTTGGCAAAGACGAGGAGACAAAAATGGCAGAAGAATTCAAGAAACAATTTGAAGAATTGGATCCAAATCAATGATTTTGTCAAGCAGATGATGGAAACATGCCGGGGAGGCTTGCTGAATTGGATTCAACTAAGTAGTTTACCGCTAGGTTCTTTAACTGATGGCGCTACCCACCTAAGGTACTCTAACCAGTTCCATTTTAGGCCGCCGGAGGTCAGTTAGCTTCATACCTGACATGCATTTGTCACTGGAACAGTTATGTGGATGCTTTAGAAGATGAGCATCCACATTTATACCGATAGTTTGCCAGGTGTATCTACTCTCTAAAATTATTTCATTGTGATCGGCTTGTCGCCCATTTCTTATAGCCCATTGTTTAAGAGTGACTTTTCTTATAATTTCTTCTTTGCATAAAAAATATCAAAAAAAACTAAGATCTAAAAGTATTAGGTTTTTCTGTAAAGCTATACCCAAGAAATCTTAGGTTTGGCTGTAACGTCTGACCTAAGAGTAATATTTATAATATTAATAATAACATTAAACTTTTATAACCCAAGTTTAAGTGAGTCTGACTGCAATACCAGATTCAATAGCCTTGGATGTGGGTCTGGCTGCAAGGTTGTGTCATAAAAGTGTGATAATTAAATAGATTAATTTAAAAAAAACAAAGAAAAAAAACCAACAGGAAAAAAAAACTAATGAAGAAAAAAAAATCTGAATTAATTGGGTTAACTCTTTAAACTAGGTTAACCTGTCAAACCTTGAATTCATGTCGTGAAAGTTTGATAACCAAATAGGAAAAAAAAATTGACAAGTTTAACTGGGCTGACCTGTAAAACCCGGGATTTGTTTCATGAATGTTTGATAACTAAATAGAAAAAAAATTTAACATTAACAAACTAAATTAAACGAAAAAATTAATTAAAAAGGAAAAAAACAAAAACAAAAACAAACAAAATGCATCAACCTTTTCACTGTGGACTACATTGTAAAGAAAAAGAAAAAACAAATCTGAAGTAACTGGGTTAACCCGTCAAACCTGGGATTCGCGTCATGAAAGTTTGATAACTAAATAAAAAAAAATTGATGAGTTAACCTAGAATTAACTGGGTTAACCCGTCAAACCTGGGATACGTGTCATGAAGGTCTGATAATTAAATAGAAAGAAATTTAACATTAACAAACTAAACAAAACAAAAACAATTAATTAAAATGAAAAAAAGCAAAAAACAAATTTAGGGTTAACTCGTCAAACTCGGGATTTGTGTCATGAAAGTCTGATAACTAAATAAAAAAATTAGCATTAACAAACTAAATTAAACAAAAAAATTCATTAAAAGAAAAAAAACAAATTAAAAAGGAAAAAAAACCGAAGGCTTAAAAAACAACAAAAAATAAATAAAAATAAAAAGGGAAAAAAAATGAAAAAAAAAGAGACAGCTCAACCTTTGGATTGTAGACTGCACTGTGCAGTCCAAAACCAGGTCAACCTGTCAAACCCGGGATATGTGTCATGACGGTCTGATAGTTAAATAAAAAGAAATTCAACATTAATAAACTAAACGAAAAAGATTAATTAAAACGAAAAAAAAAACAAAAAAAATTCAAGTTAATTCATCAAATCAGGTTAACTCGTTAAACCCAGGATCCGTATAATGAGAGTCTTATAATTAAATAAAAAAATTTAACATTAACAAAAAAAATTCACTAAAAGAAAAAAAACCCGAAAGATATTAAAGTGAAAAAAAAACAAAAAAAATTAAAAACAAAAAAAAAACTAAAAGCATAAGTGTAAAAATATAAAAACAAAAATAAAAAAAACTAAAAATATCAGTGTTTGACTGTGTCCATAGTAAAACATTAATCCATTTTAGTATTCGTTACCATTACAATATAATACAATATTCTTATAAAAATTTATCCACTCATTAAATCTCTGCCTCCAAATTAGCGATTGACCAATTATTATTATTATTATTATTATTATTATTTTTAAGTTCCACTCATAATTAATAATGCATGTATGTATGTTTTTAACATTTTATTTTTAAAAATTCAAAATCAATAAAAAAATAATAAGTTTAATATATTCAAATAAAAATATTATTTAATAGTCAAATGATTATATTACTGTGCAACTCGAAATATGGTGATACTAGTTTATTTCTTGCACTAACTTTACGAGTTGCAGCCAAAAAATTTGGGATATATAAAAAATAATATCTAGTCTGAACAAAACTTTTTAATATTTTTATCAATCTTGGTATAATGGTCCCAATCTAAACACTTTCAATTCAGCTTTTTATTTAATTATTATTTTAAATTAAATCGCATAAAAATTATTTTGAAATAATTTTATTTACTATACATGTCTAGAGGTAAAAGAAATAAACCAGGTTAATTTTAGTTAATTTATCAAATATATAATTTGAGTTATAAACTTAACAAGGTAAAATTAATTTTTTTATATTTTAATATATAATAAAAAATATAAAAATTAATTTATCATATATCCTGTGATACTGAAGAATAAAAATAAATAAAAATTTTATATTAAAGATGATTTTAGAAAAAAAAAAAAAGAAAGAAAGAAAGAAGGGAGCGACGTAAAGGGCCAATAAAAAATCCAAAGGACCTGTTACAACAGCTATGCGGGCTTAGGGAGGGATGCGAGCCCTGACCAATATTTTTTTTTTTTTTTTTTTTCATGTCAGGTTGTCTATCATATGAAAGAAAATATTGTTGCCTCCAGCGAGAATCAAACCAGCGACCTTTAGCCAAAAATAATATATTGAATTGAAGCCATGACATGACATGAAATTGTAATAAAATAATTAAAAAATATATTAACCGAATTCATTATTCATGTAAATAATTAAACCAACCTTTAACTTTTTTAGTAGAGCAGTAGTAATACATAAAATGTCAACTCCAAATATATATGACTTTGCATGATTTAAATTTGCTTAAATAACAAAATCTCTCTCAAGTTTTAGTTTTATTATTTAGTATTTTACCAAAAACAATATATTGAATTGAACATGAACATTCTTTTTTTCATTTTGTTTTATAATATAGCTATCAAGATTTCTATTTAATTAATATTCCTTTTTATTATGAATTTTCCTTTTCAAATTGAATGGTTAAGTTTTACTTGTTAATAAAATATTTACTAAAACTATGCACATTGTTAATAAAATATTTACTAATATTTGTTTTAAAAAAAGTAAATGAAGGGTATCAGTAGGTGTTTTTAAAAACATTATTTCAATCTTCAATTCTAAGGTAAATTAATATATAAAAATAAATAAATAAATAAATAAATAAAGTTAGACTTGATCTAGATGTGATTGTGCTTGGTAGGTCAGACATCCACTCTTGGATTGGAATAAATAAATTAAAAAAACAAAGGTGAATGATGCATCACCACCTTAATTGGCAGTGTCCATCGGTTGGATAATCATAACAAAAATAGAGTGATGATTTTGCCCCTCGTAAATCCAAAACTTTCAACTCTTTTTCTCCCTCCAAACACCTAAAAACTATGTAACAAACATGATAAATTTTATTTTCAACCTTAAAACATGATTTAATTCGCCTAAAAAGCTCAATAAAATTCAAGAACTGAATTATATTTTCCAGCCTTTGATTTCCTTTCTTTCATCATGTCAAGGCTTTTCACACCAACAAACCTTCCTTGTGTAATCGAATACGGAAAACCAAGATTAACTATTTATGCAAATAAAAGATAGGCTTTTTAGAGTTTTCTTTCACCTATTGCTATTTCTAAAATATTTTCTACAACTATGCACATTAAGTTAATAAATTATTATTATAGAATATTTACTAATATAAATGGCATGAACTTATGGTATACGTATGTGTTTTACAAATGATTATTTCAAACATTGGATTAAAAAAATATAGAATATCTAAAATAAAATAAAAAAAGTAAAAAAACAATATTGGGAAGGGCCTTGAGAGCCTAGCTCAAACACACTAAGGTACAGTATAAATCATAGTTATTAAACTCGAACCGGCCCAACAGGTCGACTCGAAATCCGATTGATCCGGTGGTTGGATCGGTCTGGGCAAGGTAAAAGATCGGGATAAGCAAAAACCCGGCAAAACTTGGTTGACCCGTGACCCGGGTGACCCGACAAAACCCAGTTGAGATTCGTTTTTTTTTTCAAATGTTTTTTTTCTCCCAGGCAAAGACCCTTTTTTATATATTTTTTAGTTGATTATTAACCATTTTCAAAGTTTACTATATAAATACTAGAAAAATATTTTATTTTTTTAATGCGGGATTTAAAACCCTTTAGTATATATACTCTATATTCATAAGAAAAAAAAATATTTTTTCAATGTGGGATTTGAAGCCCTTTAGTATATATACTCAATGTTCACAAGAAAAAAGTTGTGTTTTTTCAATGTGGGATAAAAAATATTTTTGATTTAAATACTTCAACTTAAAATGATAGCATACTAACACAGTATCTTTTGAATGTGAAATAAAAAATCTTTTGAAATAATCTTTTAAACTTTATTATTTATAGCACGTATAACCTATATTCACATGAATTGTTTCTTAATTTTTTTCATATGAAATATTAAAATTTCAAATATTTTTTTTATTTTTTCCGAGTTAATTCGAGACTCGGGACCCAACTTCTTAACCGAATCAACCCTTAATCAGATCTGATAACTATAGTATAAACTCAGGAAAATTTTAGCTTCTGTATTTGCGTGGCCTAGAGCAAATTTAAAAAAAAATATATCAATGGGTGTTGATATTCAATTTCATGTTGTCTTGTATTAAATCACAATTATATTAATAGTTGGTTTCAATAGTATACAAAAAATTTTAATTTGATAACTTAACATTAATTAAAAACAACACATAATTAATTAAAAATATTAATTTATAATTAATTTAATTTATTTTCATATTCATCTATATCAAAACAATTCTAAATAATGATATTCTTAACTAATTTCACGTAAATTTAACAAATTCTAAATTCACTATAAACCCTAAATTCAACCTAAATAATTAATTTATTTCAACCAAACAAAACACAAATTTATTGCATTGTAGTATGTTTACTTTGCTTGTAAGACTAGAAAAAAAATTGGGGTGGCGGCGACAATATCAATAACAGTTATGGCGGCGACGACGGTAAAGGAATGGTCGATTTTGAACAAAAAAAATCCAAGGATGCTTAGAGATTAGGATGAGTTCGATTTTAAATTGTTTGAAGCGGAAAATAAAAGGATATGGTGGATTTTTTTAGAGAGATTGTGAGAGGTGATGTTCAGTTTTAGAGAGAGAAGTCATCTAATTTGTGTATTTTTCGATATGGGTTGCGTTTAAATTTTGATTAATATCATGCTTTGGAAGCGCAACAACTTAAGTTGTTGCGGTTCTAAAGTGTGATAATGTCAAATTGTGTTATTTCACTAAAGTTTAATTTTACAACAAAAAAAAAAGTTTTGCCCTTTTAAGTGTTTGGTGTTGCGGTTGGGCAGCACTTTTCAAAAAAAATTTTTTGATATTTTTGAATCGTTTTAATATGCTGATGTTAAAAATAAATTTTAAAAATAAAAAATATTTTGATATATTTCCAAGCAAAAAACACTTTGAAAAGTAACATATACCATTATCTCAAACACCTCTCTAATTTTAAATTATACAAATTTATTTTTTGTTTGAAAAGCTAAAATTAATCATAACATCTATAAAACTTATTTGCAGCCTCAAAACAAATTCAATAACTGAATTATATCTTATTAACCTCCGATTTCTTTTATCCAATCATGTCCATGCTATATATATATATATATATATATATATATATATATACTGAATTATATTTCGTAGCCTCCGATCTCCTTTCTCACTAGAGACTAAAACAAAAATTAAATAAAGATCATCACTTAAAGTAAAAGCCAAAAAAATAGAGCCCAAATGAAATCACAAACTATAGTAAATAATAAAAACCAATACAAGACCTAGAAAATATCATTGAATAAATGGTGCTTGTTTCTAAGTTAATGGTGAATGCACTTATGTTTTAATTATTATTATTTTTTTGTTAAAGAAATTGTTAAGATCTTTAACTTGTTAAGATAGAAAATATCACTGGACAAGTTGTCTGTCTCACTTGTTGGTCGCACTGAGGTGAATATTGAAATTTATTTAAAATTGATATAGTGATTATTTTTTAAAATATTTTTTTATTTAGAAAGATATTAAAATAATATTTTTTTATTTAAAAAAATTATTTTTGATATTAACACATCAAAACAATATAATAACATAAAAAAATAATTAATTTAAAATAAAAAAATAATTTTTTTAAAATGCAAAAAAAGCAAGTAGCTAAAGGCTCATACCTGGGTTGCGTCCAGGAAATGAATGCGTTTTGTTTGTCATGAAAGTTGACGTGAGAGAAGGGTTGGTTCCTTTGAGTGTTAGACTGGAGAGAGATCGGACCAATGCTCTCCTGTTTCTTTTCAGCCGTAACAAAGAGAAAAGGGATGAATTAAGAAGGAAAAAAAGAAAAGCAACGAAGTTAAATATATGAGAAATAAAACCTGATGATCCAAATAGTGATCTTTTATTGCATATGGCTAGTGAAACAAAGCAGTTGGATCTTTTTAGGATGGTCCCAGACCTTTATAATGTTGAGCTGCTTGAAACAATTGAATAAAAAAAAAAAA
>Ga0325414_1002100_pt1 | contig 19917 bp, 5 predicted proteins | sample PopdelMetagenome_8_FD_206183 | JGI IMG/M metagenome (GOLD analysis project Ga0325414, IMG submission 206183) | Populus deltoides microbial communities from Bellville, Georgia, United States - Leaf-PdKOR-R3 | ecosystem: Host-associated > Plants > Phyllosphere > Phylloplane/Leaf | place: USA... | reverse complement strand
TGCAACATTCATCGTCATGCTATGCAAGAATATGAAAGTGACATGGATTGAAATAAATCCATATCTTCTGTATTTCAAGTCCCAAAAATTGACTTCAGAGTCAACTTGATTAAGGGTTGTCTAGGTTGCGGTTCAACCCATGTTTCATGATTTTTTTTAAAAAAAAAAAATTATTTAAAATTTATTTTTTTATTTTTTAAATTGTTTTGATATGTTAATGTTAAAAATCATTTTTAATATATATATATATATATATTTTTTTTGAAGCATTTTTAAATAAAAAACCACTTTAAAAAATAATTGTTACTATATTTTCAAATACTTTTTCAAACAAGCTATATTACAGAGAATAAGATAAAACACTATGAAGATCATGCCTTACTTCACTCCACTTGCTAGTAAAGTTAATATGGACATAATAACAGTTACCTCAAGCACATAATCTGATTGAACTAAATAAAGAATTTAGGACCATAATGATAAAAACATTGTAATGAATATAATTTCCAGCTTTCGCTAGACACTTGGGCCATTCCACTGTGAAATCCAGCTGCAGCATACTATTTGCCAAAACCATTGTTTCAGCAGGCCCTCCATCACCCTTCATTGTGAGGTCTATCAGTCTCTTATTCCAAGGCGAGAGGGGGGCGTCGTGCCTCTTCTGCTACTCTAAGTTCCAAATCCTCCAATGCTTGACTACTAGTAATGGAGGTTTCAATGGTGGCATTGGCGCGCATCCAGGCTTCATGAAGTTGCAAGACAAATTCCAAATGCCACAGAACTTCCCCCATTGTTGGACGATTCTTCCCCTCATCAGCAAGGCATTTTTCTGCTATCTCTCCAAACTTCTTCAATGACTCAGGGCAAGTATTTCCTTTGAGACGTGGGTCAACGATGGTCTCCAGTGACTTCTGCCGCTGCCACTTCATTGCCCACTCTGCGAGGTTGATCTGGTCTTTTGGCAAGCTTGGGTTTATAACAGGTCGAGAACAAACAACTTCAAACAACACCACGCCAAATGAGTAAACATCAGATTTCTCAGTCAACTGCTGTCGACGGTAGTATTCAGGATCAAGATATCCAAAGCTTCCTTTCACTGCTGTACTAACATGTGTGTGGTCCAAAGCTGGACCAGCTTTAGACAACCCAAAATCTGCCATTTTTGCTACAAAATTTTCATCAAGCAGTATGTTGGTTGTCTTAATATCCCTGTGAATTATTCCACGATCTGCTCCAGTATGGAGGTAATGGAGTCCCCTGGCAGCACCAATGCATGCTTCTAGTCGCTGCTTCCATGTCAATGGTGGGAAATCACTCCCAAAAAGATGACTTCGAAGAGTTCCATTTGCCATATACTCATAAACCAAGATCATCTCATTCTGTTCTTCGCAGAACCCAATCAACGAGACCAGATGCCTGTGCCTTAACTTTGAGAGCATCTCAATTTCTGTTTCAAATTCAGTCAGGCCTTGCTTGGATTGTGGGTTTGACCGTTTGATTGCTGCAAGAGTGCCATCTTCAATCTTCCCACTGTACACTTTACCAAAGCCTCCAACTCCTATCACCAAACTGTCATCAAAATTGTTCGTTGCCGCACGAATCTCTGACAAGGTGAAACGCCTGCCAACTCTAGTAGACGCTGCCAACGATCCATTTAGAGAATGGACCCCTCCCTTATTATTAGCAATGCTACTTACAACAGCGCCATGCATGAATAGTGGCCGCCATCCAGGAGGGTTGTCTTTGGCATCATTCATTTGTTTTCTTCGGATTTTGCCGAAGCAAAAGATGCAAGTAAATGTAATTGCAATAATGAGGACAGAAGCTACACCTGCTCCAACCCCCAACAAGAGAATCCAAGATTTTGAATGACTTCCAGTTTTCTCAGTTGAATCAATTCTGTCAGCATATGCAAGATTCGCACTTCGGCTCAGCTTGAAAATCTCCAGTCCGTTCAAGAGAGCATCAGTTCCTGAAGCACCAACTGCAGTGTCAGGACCCAGTTGGACCCAAAGGGTGTTGGTCTTGGAGGAAACCGTATCAAAATAATCCTGATGATATGCTATGTTCTTCCCTCCTGCCCGTACATAAACATCAAAGCTATCAGCAGCTGTCTTGTTGTTTATATAGACCCTGAAAATCCTCTGGTTTGCTTTGTCATATACCAGCTCACAAAAATGTAACCGGATTAAATAATCAAAATCAGGATCTACTTCGAATTTCCATGACATGTTAAACTTTTTCTCCAAGACTTCTGTGTTGGACATGATTCTTGCTGTTTCATATACAAGAAGTGGAGCCACCGAGGAATCATTGTTCGATGCATAAGTGACATTAGAAGTATTCCTGATTTCAACACCAGCATCTGCTGTAATCATGTAGCTGGAATCCATTTCCCATTTCCTCCAAAGATCTGAATCTTGATTAGTTTTGATCTCCTGTCCCCCAATATTCAACCGATACATAGTTTCAATCCCCCGTCCGCTTACATTGAAATTGGCATTACTTCCACCCACTTTACTAACTGAGTCTGCAAAAAGTGTGCCAACCACAGGGACAACCTCTATGGCATTTATGAACCCGAATGATCCCCTAGATGAAACAAATTCAACCACAAGAACATCATTGATTGCTAGAATATACTCTTTGACCAAGGACAAAGAACTTGAATTGCTGTTGGAATTCTGCAAGTGCAAATTCTTGTCTGAAATCTCGACCGGAACATTGAACTCAGTCATCAGTTTCAGACCATTAGCCACGACACTGAACGAGGACTCATTGACATTATAATTCTCAAAAGGGAATGGACAAAAATGGAGTCTAAGAAAGTAGTTTCCCTGCATTCCAGCAAAAGTATAATTCAAAGCATTGAAAATCCGGGCAGTTTTGTAGAGTGGCCCTAAGGTTGAATTGCCATCAGCATTTGAATCAGTAGCAGCAACACCAGGAGAACTGACAGTGAAATTATCGTTTGGGGCCAAATCACCAATCCATCTCCTACCATCCACATTAATACTGCTATTTGCACCACAGTTTACCAAAACAGGCTTTGACTGAGCTTCTCCACTGCTAACAGATAGGAACACTATGATCAGAAATACAAGACCCCAAATCCCTCTTCCCTGGACCTTCTCCATTACTGCCAATTTCCCTCAAGAACCTTCAAAAATACAAAATCAATCCTCAATTGTCCAACAAGAACCAACCAAGAAAACAAACAGTATTTCACAAAATGCGTGAAAATCCCATCTCTTAATTCACCCAAATTACCTCATCATCATCATCAAAAGGCTCACAACAATTTCATACATTAAAGCAAGGATCAAGAATTCTCAACAGACTTCACCAATGCATCAAGTTACCTTCTCTAGTCCCATACAGGCATCTGAATTCCCACTTTCAGAGACTTCAAAAGTTAAAAACCAAGAATGTTTATCAAAACCAGCTGCACATCCTCCATGAATCCACCCTCTCCAATCAGCAACCCCAGTAACCATTCAGATCTGATGAACCAAGAAGAAACATGCAAGAACTGGATGCAAAATGGCAATGAGATGTAAAGAAACAAACTTTTGCTCACAGGAAATGAGATTGAAATCTAGAGAAAATTATCACAAGAAACAAATCTTGAAAATACTAATTGTGACTATCAAAACAAAGGAAATAGAACATGGGTTGTAGTTAAAAAAAAAAAAGGATTGGAAAAGTTCACTTCTTTCCATCCTGTAGTTTTCCGTTCTATGCTTTAAAGACAAGAATCTGACATGGCTTAAGCTTCCTTTTTATTATAATCTTTTTTAACTGTTGTCATTAGGCTATCACACACACACACACACACAAAGACATCATCTTTTGTGATCTTTTGATATTATTTTTCTCTACTTTATGGTGGTTTTTGGGCAGTGTAACCAGAGATCGATGAGATGGGGTTCCATTATTGGTGAGGTGGGTCACATGCAGATGTCTGGAAGATGATGAGCAGTGATGCTGTACTGTAGTGACTGAGCATTAACAAAACTACCCTTTGAGTTTCAGCTAGAGCTAAAAAAGCTGTGCCTTGTCTCCTTTATTGTCCGTACCAAGAGTACCCCTATTGGGTCCTGGAGGGTCCTTATCCTGATCTCATCTCTATGGTCAAATTAACCAGTTAATGCCTGCCATCTAACATGCTTGCATGTCTTCCTCCTCTCTTCAATCTGCATCCACAATTGCATTGAAAATACATATATCCTTGTCAGTACAATCTCTTTATGTTCATGCAGCGTGGGACAAGAGAATACATTGCCGACTCTTGTTTCTCACGCTAGTTTTCTTTTTCCTTTACTTTTTACTAGAGATTAGGGTTTCTAGTATCCAGATTTTTGTGCACTGAATCCATTATGCTTAGTTAACAGAAAATTTAAATACATATATATGTTCTGGTTATTTACTTTCTTTTTTTTTACAAAGAAAAAATTATATATAATATAAACATAAACATTTTAGTGGAAAAAAATAAATAAATATGTTTTTGTAATAATTTTAGAGTGATTTTTTTATATTTTTAAGACAAAGGTAAAATAAATATATTTTTTATTTGTATTATCTCTATTTTTTTTTTATCCTAAACTATAATCATACACGATAACATATGATTGATAAGTATAAATTTTATAGAATTTCTAGATTTACTGTCTAAGAAAATACTAGATAAACCTAGTTGAGTTGATTGTGAAGGATTAATTATCAATTAACATATATTTTATTCTAGGGGATTGGTACACATTAATTAGACCAATGCAATATTTACATTGATTAATGTATATATTAATGTTGAGAAAAGAAAAATGACCCAAGAAATTAAGTTGATATTTTTTATAATAAAAATGATCATGATGAAGATTATATATAAAAGTGACATATATTTGAAATTTATCCAGCTTAGGTAGTTGGACTGCTAGTCCTTTTTCATATAATACAAGAAGATAAAAGGTTAGGAAAACAATCAAATCCAAGTAGTTTTGAGTGATTCTATCATCCAAACAAGTCTATAAATTGGATTTGATGGACCAACAACCTTGATTCAAACTAATCATTTATATATCTTTAAAGTTTAGCAATTTCATATTTTATTGAAAAATCAATGAATTATTTATGTATAGCGAAAAGGGATTTTTTTTATTAATTTTTGTTGTGACTGAGTAATAAATTTGATAGTTGGATCTAATCAATTTAAAACGATATTTTATTAAGAATTTTTTTAAAGATTTAAAATGTAATCATGAAAAATAAAAAAGTTAAGTTGAATTAAAATCTTAATTAAATTTTGTTAAATTAATTGTTAACTTGATTCAACATAAAACTCCCCTCGAATCCCCTAGTAGTGAGTTAATTAATTTACAGTGTGGAAAGTAAGAAATATTATTCTATGAAATATTGTTCTTCTAGCTAATTAAACACATGGTTCCACCACATCTACCAATCAATAACATAAGATTCCTTGTGTCAGTCCATCAAATTATTTTGTTCCATAGTTTTTTTTTTTTTTGACAATCCATCAAATTATTTTGTTCCATAGAATTGCCCATCAGAGGATGGCACTTGTTTTGTACAAAAATCACTGCTTAATTTTCCCATTATAAGTTAAGTCAAACTAGATCTAAAATAAATTTAATTCTACAAATTAAAAATTAAGTTGTATGATGGAAATCTTTCATATATGCTAAAACTCAAGGACAAGATTGACCATATTTAAAGTTTAGCAATCACATTGAAACATTACTTTGAATTTAACTTTTATTCTTAGTTAATTTTATTTTTTTGTTTTTCTATTTTATTTTAATATATTTCTCTAGATTTTTTTCTGTTTAAAGTAAATGATCTTTCTATTTTATTTAATCAATGATTACTGGAGGTAGGAGCGCGTGAAGAAATATAGATTGCGAGGATGAATAAAGGGAAAAAAAACGTTGAGGGACCTTATTAACAAATAAAAAGAACTAAAGATACCAAACGAACATTTAGCCGGTAAACAACTTTACCGATTCCCCAAGGACACAACGCCACAATTTCCAAACTCCAAACCATCGACATTTCCCAGAGTAAATTATTCGTTACTCCCTTTGTCTTGAATAATATTACAACTTAGTCCTCCATGTTTGAAAACCCACAAATCAGTCCCTTAACTCTTGCTGACCGTTGTGTTATTGAAGTATCTTTGCCAGAAGAAGAAGGATTTACATCGAGTCCCCAATAGGCCAAGACCATGGGAGCTGGCAATGGGGCTTTGGGGCCAATATGATTTTTGCGGTTTGAAAAAAAAAAAAAGTAGATTTAAAAAAATTATAAATTATAGTTTTTTCTTAATCCATACAAAATTATGCTATATATTTTTTTACTAAATATTCTTAAATACATAATCACATACATAATAAGAACACAACGCATGAGCCTCATCCTTCACTTGGAAACACGAAGAGGGGAAAGAAAGCATGTCACGAGAGGCTCCACGTTGGGACATTGGTTGATCTTAGCTTTACTGGCTGCTGCTTCATTCTGTCCATTTACACAAATTCAATATCTCTTCCAGCCTGAGGTAGCAAGAATCATCAAGAAGAAGTCAATTGGGTTTAAACACTCTATCCTCCGAGTTGCTCACCTTAAGAACTGCTTGACCACATTAAACATATTGGACTAAGTTATAAATTTGTTCATAAATAAGTGACTAAAAATAGTACACTCTTTCTCCGTATCAAACAAAAATCCTGATGTCAAAGTCTCCGTTTTTCTGGTTAAAGTCATCGTTCTCTAACTTGTATTTCTTTCCTTCATAGCTTTTCCTTAATCTTTCATTTCAAAAGAGAGAGAGAGTGTTAGAGATATTTTTCTGTTTAAGCGATGAATAATTATGGGGAAAGCAATGGAGATTCAAATGTCCATGAAAAACAAGTTGAAGGTCATGATCACTGTGAAAATGGAGATGGGTCTGATAATAGAGTCATTTTGGGGATTGATGGTGGGACTACTTCAACTGTTTGTGTCTGCATTCCTTTATTTTCTTCCTCAAAATCCCTCCCTAACCCTCCTCCTATCCTTGGACGTGCTGTTTCTGGTTGCTCCAATCATAACAGCGTTGGAGGTATTTTTGCTGTTCTTTTTTGTTACCCTTTTGATTTTTTTTTTGTTTTTCGAATGGTGGATATAGTGGTTGGTGTTTGATTTAGTTAAAGTTTGAATCTTTTTTTGTTTTTTATGTGGGTTGTTTTGGGTTTTGATTATGGTGATCATTAGGTTAATGATTTTTGGTGAGTTTTTATGATTTGGACTGACCCAGATGGGAATTTGGTTGAATTTTGGCTCTTTTCCCTTTAATCCGACTCAAAGTTTGGCACTTTATGGGAAAAAAAGGAAAATAAAAATGGAATTAGACCTTCACCTTATAATCTTCGGAGATCTGCTCTTAAATTTTTTTTGTCATAATTCCCAATTATTTTGAGTTTTACAAATTGGAGTTGATTTGTTGGTACCAATGCTAAGCTATATGTTTTGGCCCCTGATTTAATCTGATTGTGTGTTTATACGGGGAAGTTTTTAGAGTAATTAAGCTGCTATAGAGTGGACTTTTCCCTCTGATTAATATCTTTAATGTTTGTGTTGTTTGCACAACACTTGAACTCACTTTTTTGAGTTTGCTGATCTCTTAGCTTTGCCAATTGTCGCCTGGATTTATTTATTTAATTTTTTTTGTTGATCAACTTGATTTGTTCATGCTTTCTTTTGAGAATAGGGGTTCTTGGATGCTTAAATGAACTTCTAAGTTGGTAGTTTTTAAGAATTCTAATGCATAATGTTTTTTGTCTTCTCTGTATCAGTTCCAATATGGACGCTAATAATCAAAATTTTCTGATAAACCTTCAATTATTATAGCCCTATGTCATATCCTTTATGTTCTCCACACCATTGTTGAATACATAAATATAATATCAACATTCTCTCACATTGTCAACGTTGAAGAATCAAAATGATAAAACATTGTTTCATTTTCTTTGCTTTTTTTAGTTACTGTTCATGTATCATATCCTACAGAAACTGCTGCCAGGGACACATTGGAAGAGGTTATGGCTGAAGCCCTCTCAAAATCAGGTTCTGATTGGTCGGCTGTTCATGCTGTTTGTTTAGGCGTTTCTGGTGTTAACCATCCAACTGATCAAGAAAGGATACTAAACTGGCTAAGGTTTGCATCGGAGTATTACCTAGCACCTTTTTTCTCACTGTGCAGTGACCTGACCAGTGGAAATTGAACATAAATTCTATCTTTTTTCATGTCTTATAAGAGCCTATTATTGTTCATTGATACCTTAAAATATAATCTTGTTGCTTTCATTTCTCCTCGTGTTTTAGTTGGAATGTTCCCAATTCCATATAAAATATTTTCTACTTGTGGCCATAGATTCACCCGCACCATTACTACTTGCTTCTTATTTTCCTTCTCCTTGCTTATTACCAATGAATTACTCGTGAATGTCTTGTTCTGAATCAGATGCTCTGTTTTTACAGAGAAATATTTCCTAGCCATGTGAAGTTGTATGTTCAGAATGATGCTGTTGCTGCTCTTGCAAGTGGGACCATGGGAAAGCTTCATGGCTGTGTATTAATTGCTGGTACGGGGTGCATTTCTTATGGATTTGCTGAAGATGGCAGAGAAGCTCGAGCTTCAGGTGCAGGACCTGTCCTAGGTGATTGGGGGAGGTATGCGCTATACACTCGGTGTGTGGTCAGTTCTTTGCCTAATGCAGTCAAGGTGTATGAGATAGGTTTGAGTTTTAGTTTCCTTGTCTCTTCTTAAATAATCAACAGTTTGAATGCTAATTACTTCATTTTCTGAAAATAACATCCAGTGGCTTTTAATAGCTTGAGGTTTTATAAAAAGAAAATTGCTTTGTTAATTGATCATTTGCTAGACAGTCTTCTTACCTTTTCAAGTATGGTAATTTTTTTTAGTAATGTGTGATAATGCAGTGGATATGGAATTGCTGCAAAGGCACTGACTGCAGTAATAAGGGCTCATGATGGTCGTGGTCCACAGACAATGCTAACAAATAAGATTTTGAAGGCACTCAGCCTCTCGTCTCCTGATGAACTTATCGGGTATTTGTTTTAAAACCGTCTTGACTCTGCTCATCATTTTTATTTTCAATTATTGGTTTGAACTTTGAAATTTGAAATCAAAGTATCCTTCATTGTCTGTGTGTTTCCTTTTCATGTTTTTTCCTTTCTTGTTTATTTTCCTTTCCCCTTGCATATATGTAACCAACAAATGGTTTAAAGCACATGATATTTAGTATTAAATGAAATGGCTATAAGAGAAATCCCGCTCCTCTAAAGCCCCCTGATAATCATTCGGTGAACTGATGCCTATCTTTTCATTGATTTTTTAGGTGGACTTATGCTGATCCATCCTGGGCACGCATTGCAGCACTTGTTCCAGAAGTGGTATCTTGTGCAGAAGCTTGCGATCAAGTAGCAACTAAGATCTTGGTCAATGCAGTCCAGGACTTGGCTCTAAGTGTGAAGGCTGTTGTCCAAAGACTTCATTTGTGCGGTGAAGGTGCAAACCTGATTTGACTATACTCATTTAAAATGTTGCTCAAGATAAACATCGTTTTCATATAAATTTTAGCACTGGGGGGGTCCCTTGTATGAACTCATGATGCCTCAACTCTTGGTTATGGTGTTCTTTAGCCTTTATCGCAAGTTGATGTGATATATTCCATATAAACCATTCTAACAATAATAGGAATGCAATTTTGGAAAGCTATCTAGTAAAGCATGTCTGTTGGCTTTTCTTACCTTTTATTTTCAATAACTTAACCTTAAAGACTTTTTTTCCTTGCAGATGGAAATGGTTCTTTCCCTGTTGTGATGGTTGGTGGTGTTCTCGAAGCTAACAGGACTTGGGATATTGGGAAAGAAGTTATGAAATGCATTCAGGAGCAGTTTCCTGGGGCCCATCCCATTAGACCACAGGTTAGCATCGATTCACTTTTTATTCTTGAAGCATTCATTTCTCAACAAATTGCAAAACCTGATTTCAAGCCTTGCTTTCATTTTTGTCAAATTTAACCCTTCCCCCCTGTCAACTCTGAATTCATTGAACCAAGTTGCAACTGATTTTAGTGATTTACAATTAGAAGAGCAACGCTACAACTTTCTAAACTATAAAACCAGAAAGGGATCACTAGGGAAATCCTCGGACTAAGTTGCATCTTAATTCAAAGCATGACTTGTTGGTGTGGAGGTACTTGTCATGGTGCAAAATGAACAGTTGTCTGATTTTTGGGAGTGAGATGACCAGTATTGATTCTTGTTTTGAATATTCAGGTGGAACCAGCAGTTGGGGCAGCGTTGCTGGCCTGGAATTTCTTGATGAAAGAATCAACAGAGAACTCCCATAGCTGACTGGTTCCGTTTTAGGGTGCTGAATTCTCTACTGTACAGATCAAGATAGAGGAAGGTTTCTTGGAAATAAAATGTATTTAGTGAAATTCTTATGTGCGTTCTGCCTTCATTTAAGGAAAAAGAAAAATGAGAAGCAGCTACTTGTTCATGATTTAACCATTGGTAACCATTGGCACATCCATTTCATTCTTAACTTCCACATATTTTGGAAGAATATTTCACGCTTGTTCTCCCCATTTTTCAGCTGTACGTAAAGATAATGAAAGACTCGAGAATTGATGGTAAAAGCATTTAACATGCCTTTTCGTCTGCTTGTTTTTCAATGTTTATTTCCACCTTTTGTCCTCCATTGTTTGATCTAGCTAGATGCTCCTGTGTGGTCTGTCCAAATTTGCCGATGTCTCAAAGTCTTTATATTTCTGATTGCAAACTAATTAATATGATCACACCAGCATGTTGGTAAGGAAATTGCTTAAGATTTTCATTAGTTTTGATTAGGAATCACTTTTTGATGATTCCCAAAAAATCTGCTTGTAAGAGATTTCTTTTCTACCTGGGATAACAGCTATCGTATCTCAAGAATGAAGACAGCTGAAAACTTGCCTACCAACTAGCAAGAATGATTCATTAACTGCAGAAAGACCTATACATTAACAGGCTGTAAACCTATGGTATCATAAAACTATAATCTATGTAGGCAGAGGGGGGGAGGGAGAACTGAAAACTGTCAATCACAGAACCAATCTGCGATTCACTGTGACTAGCAGTCCAGAACCAGGAATGTGGGACCATTCTGTATCACAAAAACCAAAATTTCTAAAGTTGCCTCGCCTCTTGTTGCGGGCGTTTGGCGTGCCCCTCCAAAGGCCAAGGGGGAGACTGCATCACTTTCCTTCTGACACCAAAAACTATGAATATTTTTTTGACTTTCTACTTTGCAAGAGTTTTGAAGCTTCAATGTGTTGGCGAAGGCACTTGGCAAAATTCCCTCCTTCACTATGCAGTATCATCTGTTCAACAAAACTTATTGATGAGGAAATAAAGAGAGGATACCTATAAAATGCACCAGAAAATCTTCATAAATAATCATCAATTTACTCCAACATACAGAATGCTATGTTTAGGTGACAGCTTGAGCTAGGAGCATACACCAATGGCCTTTGGCTCAATTTCATCTTGCCATGTCCCAAAAGACATAATGTTTAAGATGGAACCACCTAATTTGGAAACATTACCTTGTCGGATCAAACTGGTTTCATAGATTCTCCATTCAATTCTCTTCTAACTAGCTTTAGAATCTCAGTAATCTGCAACAAAAGAAGTAAACGGTTAATGAATGGATGAATCAAAAATTAAATGTCTTAAGGGTATTGATGGGGTGTCTTACAATATTACCAATGTATAACCATGAAAAAAATTATTTTAAATTAGGCAAGGTTGATGTGCAAATGTTCGATAATCAATATCTTTTGTGTTGGAATCTATTCATGGATTACCTTCTCATTTTACTAGTTTCTTCGTGATCAAAATTGAAAATTTTGAGTGGCTGAAGCCTGAATGGAATTCATCCAACATAGGGAAAGTTGTAATATTTACTTCTATGAAATTTCAAAACAAAACATGTAATGGACTCTGTGCAAATATTAGTCAACAGTAATTATGCAAAGAGTTGTCTCCCCCTCATGTCCCACTTTGCAACTTCAAGAAATAATCAAATTCAATCACACACACACACACACACACACACACACACAAGTTAAAATGAAAGCAAGCGAACACAAATTAATTCCAAATACATTAAGTGTTAGTGGCAGAAGAAAAAAGCATCTTACTCCAGAATAATGTTTCAATATCGGAGAATAATGATCCAGTGCTATGTATATCTTTTCAAGGAGGCTTAGAAGATTTTCTACCTCGTCACCCAAAAGATCAACCTGAAATTCAGACAAAAAAAATCCAGTAAACTAGTTAAGAAAAATGAAAAACACATATCAATACACATTTTTTCAAGTTCATGGGTGTACATTTTCATGAAATTGGATTAAAACTTAAAGAACCAGGGATCACTGTGAAGAGTTGAGCAAAGGATGCATGGAGCATTGGACAAGATCACCCAAAATTACAAAAAATATAACTGATTCACTGAATATACTTATTCACAAAAAAATTCACCCTTTGAAATAAAAAGCTCCATCCTCTTAAATAGCAGATAATCTTTGATCACATAGCTATGGGAGTATGAAGCGGAAAAAAATCTCCCCAATACACCTCTCTGCGCTATCTTCTTTTACTCCAACAAATAAAACTTCAAAATCTTTCCAAAAGGAAAAAGATTTCCAGGGTTCCAATTTTTTTCATTAATTCAATTTAAGTTGGTTACTTCATACTTACTGTCTTTTTTTTCAGAAAAAAAAAAATCCCTGGTGGTTCTGTAACTCCAATGAGCATGTGAGTCAAGCCTTCTCTATCCATTAAGCCAGTGCATTAACGTCTATCCTATATATTTTAATATTTTGGAATATAGCATGAAAACTGTACCCAAACATTAATCAGAAAAGACAACCATTCCAGAAACAAAATAAAAAGCTACTTCCTCAAGTAATGAAATAACATAGTTCTACATATGGACATATACACCACCGTTTAAGTTATTGGAATTTATCTCCAAACCAGTAAGCATAGTGTATGCAAAAACATACAAAACAACCAATACATGTGTTCTGTAGAGTGTAATTTGTTATGAGATGATGGCAAACCACTAAAAGATATGATAAGTCTTGCAAAGTGTGAATTCTAAGGCATACCTCAGCTTCAGCCTTTTGAAGGTCAGAACACCTACTTTCCAACTTCTGCTTGTGCAGAAATCCCATTCTCTTAAGTATACCAGCCTTCTGAATAAGAGAACCCGATTGTGAACTAAGATTTTCCAGCCTGCAAAAAAGCCATGTATTGTTATGGCTGGTTTCTAATCAATAAACTTATTCTCTACTACGCAACAATTTTCAGTCAAAACATCATCCTCTACAGCATAATAAACTCTTTCAAGCTTTATAGGTTAATGATCTGAAAAAATCGGGTAATACAAATACAATGGGGGCATACCATTTCCCACATGCATAATCTAAGCAGCGGAATCCTTTATATTATGAATATGTGCACGCATTAGTGTAGTTTAGGCTTCATTAAGCATTTACGGTTACCATTCTAAAAAAAAGACCCCAATGTGTCCACACGTCAATATAAATTAATATATGGGAAAATAAATAACTCTTATATCAAAACAATGGCAATGTAAGCACCTCAAGCTACTCCTTTTGATTTCTTTTGTGGCTCTGCTTTCAAAATCAGTAACTGCTCTTGATAATCCATTGACAAGAACAACTATTGAATCCAGTTGCTCCCTGTGCTCCCTTTCTCTTGCTTCAACCAATGATTGCTTCTCTTGAGAAACAGCAAGCAGCATGCTTTTCTCTTCAGTAGCTTCCCTCAAGTTCTCTGTCACTAGCTGAACCTTCTCTTGCAACTTGCTAATCTCCTCCTCACAAAGTTTGTTTTTGTCCAAAGCCTCGAGCAAATCATGTTTAATGATCTCAGATTCTTCACTGTTTTGTGAAATTAATAGACGCTGCTGACTTGTCTGAGCCCTTAAATTGCCAAGCTCTCTAGAAGCCAACTCTAAATTTTCCTTCTCCTTTTCCAATGCATCTGTTGATTCCCGCACTAGTTTGTCCTTCTCTTGAATTGTTGCTGTTAGCAAGTGTATATCTTGGTCTAGTTTTTCTTTCTCTGCAATGCTCATTCTTAATGCCTTTTCTTTTTCCATAGCTTCCATCTCGAGCGTCAATCGAACTTTATTTTCATCAACATATTTCTGGTTCAAACTACCAAGTTTCTCCTCAGCTTCCTTGAAGGCCTCTTGAAGACCAACTTCCAACAGCCCTTGTGTAATAATAGACTCCATATCTGAATCTTCAATTTCCAATTTGCTAGCAGATTTGGCATTTTGAGCTGCTTCTCTGAATATAATTTCATAAATTCCCTCCATGAAATCATACTCCAGGTCTGATTCTTTAGTGAAGCATTTGATCTGGCCCATGAACTCCTTGAGAAGTATTTTATGCAGATCTTCACTGATTGTAGTTTCAACATGTGTATCTTCTATTAAACTTTTAAGATTAGTGATTATTCTCAACAAGTTTACCTCTGTCAGAGAATGTTGTGACATTTTCTCAGTAGCATCAGAAACTTGTAAGGAAAGGAGCTTTATTTCCCTTTTCTTTTGTGCAAGCAAGTCTCGTAGTTCATGGTTTTCTAAACGAAGGGATTCAAGTCTGTCCTTCATATTGTCAAGACTCTCTGCATTGTTGCTCGCTGAAGGCACTTTCTCATTTTCAACAAGAATGTCATCCAATTTCAAAATGACTTCAGCGATCTTTTTCCTCAGTATGTCTAAGTCCTTATCCTTCCTCACTGGCAAAGAAGATCCCCTTTCTTTTAAGTACTCCCTCTTGAGGCTGAAAATTTCTTCCGTCATCTCTTGCACTTTTGACTCATGGTGTCTCTTCATTTTAGTCATCTCAGTCTTGAGATAATGAAACAAGTCTTCCCTGTTCATGTGCTTTAGTTGGGCAGCTTCCAAATTTTCTGGCATAGTAATTATAGACTCATCGTGATTTCCATTTGAAACATGATGACCTGAAGACTTCCGGTGCTCAAAGGAACAATGAGAAATTAACTGCCCGCTTTCAGATACAAACAGTGACTTTGCGATAGCATCCAATTCCTGACGTAAACTTGAAAGCTCTTTCACCTTTTCAAGCCAACTTGCACTTAAATTGCCAAAAAACTGGGTATTTTGATCCCACAAACTCTGCTCAAACTCTTCTTGGAGACCCCTAATACAATTTTGGATAACCAGCCCTTCAATTTCTGCCTGAAACTCCTTCTCCTGCTGCCACTCAAAGAGTGATAACTTGGAGAAACGGACCATATCATCTGTGTGTTTGTAGAAAGAGTCCAGAGTAGCTCCTAGATCCTCAAGCATTCTGTCCACATCACTCCATTTATCAGGCACCTTTTCTGGAAGGATACCACTCAAACCCACAATTTCAGAAGCTGAATTCCTCCTCCTCGTAGAACAGGACCCTTTAACCTTGTGAATTTCTTTCTTGAGCTTCTTAAGCTTCCCTTTAACTGCAATTTTAAGATTTTCCAAAGATTCTTGTAACACAGCTTGCTCCACAAATGTATCTGAATGGGTAGAATAAAGACCATTTTTTCTATATTTTTGCTCTTGGCACATCCCTGAACACACAGATTCATTTTCATCTGCGCCCACGTGGTAAAGATGCAATTCTTCCTTCAATCTAGTCAACTCCAATTCTTTCTGAGCAATCTTCTGCACTGCCTCTTGTTCAACTGCAGATACCATGCCCTTTATGACCGAATCACTAACCATTCTAGAAACGGTCAATCGATCCTCAATATCTTCCCAGCACAAATCAAAATCTTTAAGTAGATCAGCACCTAGATTCTCACTCTCCTCGATGCCATTTGTGTGCTGGACCATTGTTCCATTGCATGAACTCATACTAACATCCATAAGAGTAGAATTCTCCAAAACCTCTTCACTCCCCCATCCACTCTCAACATAACAACACCATCAAAACTCAATTTGAACAGACCATCAATCTCAATAGGTTAATAAACACAAAAACCCTGCAAAATTTAGCAATGCAGCAAAAGAAACTTTTAAGAAAACAAAAACAAAAAAAAAAACCAAAAAAATATACAATCAGGCAATCCACAAGCCAATACCCAAAATCCCTTTTTTACTCAATTTACTGCAGAGAGAATTCAATGAATAAATAAATAGATAGAAAGAAAGAAAGTTTTGAAGCTCAAAGTGCTCCATTTAAGCATAAACCATAAACCAGAAAACAAAACAAAACACAACTCATCTGAGACTAAGCTTATTGCAACTATATGAGCTTATTTTAAGTGGAAATAAAAATTACTCAGGTAAAAATCAAATCTTTTCTACCTTATTGGCAACAAAAACCAAGGAGCTTCAAAACCCAGTTCATTAAAAAACAAGCTAAATCTAACTGAGCTAAATTACAACCTAAAACCATCTTGCTTAAGCTTAAATTAACAATTCAGATGACAAAAATTTAGTACTTTAAAAACCAAAAGACTCAAACTTTTCATTTTCTTTCCTGCCATTTTCTCAACCACCATGCAAGACCAACAAGTAAATTATAAAACCATGTTAAAAACAAATTCCACTTAAGCTTAATCAACACCTCAAATCATTAAAAAAAAAGTGAAAATACATAAAAAAAAAGAAGCAAAACTTGCCTGTTTCTTGAAAAACGTAATACGGGTATTGAATTTCTTGTCGATAATGCTGTAGAAAGGCAGTGTCCTTCTCTCTTTTTGTCTCTCTTCTGCGTGTTTTTTGTTTTAGGGTTCTGTTTTGTCGATGTAAGAAAATAAGTAGAGATAGAGAGAGAGACAGTGATTGAAGGGGTTGATTTGGTGAGAGCGGGAGCGGTAAAGACAAAAGTAATTTCAACGTTTTACAAGTATTATCTTCTTTACACAAGCTGCCCCTTTTTTTCTTTTGACTTCTCTTTTGGTTGAGTATATGAATTTTGTTTTTTTTTTTTAGAAATTTTTTATTTCTGGCGTGAACAGAAATGCTAATGTGTATTCTCAATTTGTCTGTATTTGTATATTGGGTGGAGGCAATTTGATTTGATTTTTATAGATTCCTTTCTTCTTTGATGGCTGTTAATGGTCGTATACTTTTAATAATTGATATATTACAGTTTTCAATTATTGAATTATTATATACATCCTTCTTCAACCAATCTAATTTGAGAGGTTGATTGGAGACTAAGGTCAACTGTCTCCTCGATTAGGATGGGTGTAAACAAATTTCATCCCACTCCATGTAGTTATTTTTAATTTAGAAATATATTAAAATGATATATTTTTTATTTTTAAAAAATTATTTTTGATATCATTGCATCAAAATAATCTAAAAATATAAAAAAAATTATTTGAAGCAAAAAAAATTTAAATTTTTTTAAAAGTACTTTTAAAACGTAAAAACAAATAGGGTTTTAGTTCCATTAGCTATAAGGTCAAAACCTGTTTGATTTCTTCTTCTTTTTTGTAAAATGATGTTATTTGAATTTAAAAAATTAAAATTATATTGTTGTAATTGATTTAGATTAATTCATTTAATTTATAACTTGACTGGGTTTAATTACCCTTAACTATATAAGATAAAAAAAACATGTATGAAGAAAATATTTATTTAAGATTAGATTGGGGGAAATAGTTTTAATGTATAAAAATTCGTATAATATTAAAAAATGATCACATGGAAGAGGACTAACTCTTCATGTTGTCAATGCATGGCATGATCTTTTTCATAATAATCGAATTGCATATATATATATATATATATATATATATATATAGGCAAGGAAATGTGACTGTCCATTTCATGTGATATTTCTTATTACTGTCTTTATCTTAATCAGTTTGAGCAAGCTAGCTTTGATCGAAGTTTTCGATCGGGAGGGCATGGAATAAGTTATTTGATTCTTTTGAAGCAGTGGACAGCCCTTTTTCCTTCTTTGTGCTCTGTGATTTTAGCAACTTAATTAGATCCTTTTTTTTTTTCATATCATTAATGCATGTTATTGCGTTTAATAGCTTTTATAATCTATGAGAAGTTATAATGAGAGACGGTTTGTTTTTGTCGTCAAAACTATATTTAGTACATTTTAAAAGTATATTCGGTATGAAAAAACATTAAATAAATATTTTTTAAAGTGTTTTTCGATGATTTTAAAATATTGATAACAAAATTTAAAAAAAAATTCATTTTAATACATTCTCAAGTGAAAATATATTTTTAAAAATCACCATAAACCACAATATCAATCTCACTATTACAATATTGTATAACATTGATGAAGAAAAGGCCAATAATATTGTTTTAGCATAATAATGGTAATGGTATTGTTTATTTAGTTAACTTTTTAAACTAGTGACTCGGGTCATTAGACCGAAAGTATCCTATTTGAAAAAACCATGAAATTTAATTTTCAATTAATAAAATATTAAAAGATAAAATTAAAAAAATCTAATTATACAAAAGGATTCATAAAAAAATAAAAATAAAAATTAAAAGAATAAGAATCAAAATTTAAATACAAAATAAATTTTATTTTTTATTGAAAGGTAAAATTGAAAAGAAAAATCAATTTAACAAAAGGCCCAAAAAAATCAAAAGAATGAGGATTAAAATTGAAATAAAAAATATAAAAAAGAAATTTGATTGAAGGGTTAAATTGAAAAGGAAAATCAATTTAACAAAATGTCAAAAAAAAAATAAGATAAAATAATCAGGATGAAATTGGAAAAAATAACATATTACAAAATTGAGATTGAATGATAAAATTAAAAGCGAATAAAACTTCTACAAAAAGGTCAAAAACAAAAACAAAATAAAAAAAAAACTGAAGTTGAAATATCATCAATAAAAAGAACCAAGTGTACCTTTTGGGTTAGAAAAAAAAGAAAAAAAATCTCACTGGCGACAAATCACTCGTTATCAGTAACATGTGTCATACCAACACCAAAAAGATATGGTGATGCTTTCAATGACATAATGAAAGGGTATTTTTGGTCATTAGATCTTCTCATGCCCTATTCGTAGTGTATAGGCACCTCCCACGCATCAGTGGTTTATGTCACATATACATACACATTTTTCCATTAATATAGATAATATTTAATCTATGTCAAAAGACTAAATTTCCCTTCATGAAACAAACAATAACAAAAGAACAATAATGAAAAGATCAAAAGGGCCTTGATGCATAAAAATATATTTTAAAAATTAAAAAAGACATAAATACCATTTCATATTAGTTTATGAAAGCGTGTTTTGGGGGGTAATTTAGTTATTTTTTTGTGCTTAAACAATATAAAAAGATATATATACCCTTGGTCAATCATTTAATGACTGGTGGGTGTTGCAAAATGACCCAAATACCTATCAATATCAAGGCATTTGGTTTTTTTCAGGGTAAAGACGTCAGTACACTATTTTAATGAACAATATTAATAAGTTTATGTCTATAGTGTTTTTCAAATAACAACTAGTTTTTGTTAATTTTAGATCTAAAAATAAAAATGGAAATAACATTTATTATAGGCGTGAAATGGTTTTGATCGTATTATTAAACTTGACTTGGCCCAGCGAGTCAACTCTATAATTTATCGATTCAGAATCTGAACTCGAACTGAGTTTTTTTTAGATTTATTTGAAAGATCATCTAGTTAACTTAATTGACCTGATTAAACTTACAGAAATATAATTAAGTTAATATTTTTTTATTCAAAACAATGTTGTTTTAATCTGAATCTAGTAGGGATTGCCAGGATTGCCAAGGA
>Ga0325414_1002099_pt1 | contig 19919 bp, 11 predicted proteins | sample PopdelMetagenome_8_FD_206183 | JGI IMG/M metagenome (GOLD analysis project Ga0325414, IMG submission 206183) | Populus deltoides microbial communities from Bellville, Georgia, United States - Leaf-PdKOR-R3 | ecosystem: Host-associated > Plants > Phyllosphere > Phylloplane/Leaf | place: USA... | reverse complement strand
TCATATCTTGCTGTGGATGTTCCCTATGATGACGACCCCTAGATGGTCTGGGTGTATAATACACAAAGGTAAATGCAGAACTCGTTAAGAGTTGTTGGGATTTATGTCAACATGAACATCTGAGCTTAAAGTGTATTTGATGTAATTCTGTGTAAAGTTTATCTGCGGCTCCTTCAAGAGAAGTGTTTATTTGTTGCTTGTCAACATTTGTAGAGTTTGAATAAGAATAATAGAGTTTGATTTATTTTGTAAATTCAAAATTCAAAATAGCTTTTAAAACTACCTCAACAATTTTTATTTAAGAGTAAAAAATGTTATTTGTTAAGTTATGTTATTTTTCTAAATAAATTTTGAATTGTGTTATTTCTCCCTTTTTTTCTTTCTACCAGGTTACTTTTTTTTTTTATATAAAAAAAACTAGCATTCTAATTGATGGTGAACAGATAATAATAATAATAATAATAATAATAATAATAATAATATTTTGTTGTTTAGGCCATATGGCCCCAATGGTAACAATCTTTTGTGCTGATGGAGTCGTATTTTTAGTGTATGTTTGATTTTGTATTTTAAAAGTATTTTTTAAAAAAATTAAATTTTGTTTATTATTTTTTGCTTTAAATTAATATTATTTTTAGTATTTTTAGATTATTTTGATATTTTTATGTCAAAGAAGGAACGGTAAGTGCCCTCTTAGATTGATAATGAAAAGTAATTATAACTAGGGGTGAGTAAAAAAACTGAAAAATCGATTAAATTAAGAAAAATCGATTAAATTAAGAAAATCAGAAAAAATAACTAAAAAATCCAAACCGTAAAAAAAAAACTGATTAAACTGATTATAATTTTTAAAAAACTAACCGGTTCGGTTTGGTTTTAGTTTTATAAGCCTGAAACTGAATAAACCGAACCCAACCTGAAAAAAAAAACTCGAGCCAAATTGAAAAAACCAGTTTTTGTTCTAAAATAATCGAACCAAAACTGGTCGGTTTGAACCAGTTTCAGTTTGCGGTTTTTTTGAAAAAAACTGGTTTGGTTATATTTTTTTGATAAAAACCAAACCGAACCGAAAATGATTACCTGATAACATTCTTCGAGTTGTTTATTATCATGTTTAGATTATTTATAATTCTTGTATCTATTTTGCTTTGTAACAGGGATATCACACAATCAAGGTGCGTAGGAATCCCGTCCCACGGGTCCACATGTTTTGATATGAACTATGTATCCACATGTTTTAGATATTATGTATTTTGTGTGACAAATGTACTAGTTATGAAATGACCATACAACACTTTTATAAAGACTTGTGCTGATAACTATAATAGAACAAGAATGTTGATGTATGAACATGTAAATAAAATGTTATGGATGTATATATGGGGTATTCACTTTATTGGGATGTTGCATTATGAAATCATATGAGTATTGCACTATACCACTGAATGAATCCTATCTTGTTAAATCCTTGAATACCGTCGTGAGAATCATTGACAACGTGATGACATACAAAAAGAAAAATTACCATCAATTTCGGCTTTGAATTATTGGGATGTTACAGCAATTATGGACTTGCGAATCATTTTTCTTTGCAAGTCCAAATTATTACGTTAGATGAGGTCAAAATTTATTGGTTCTAACCAACATTGCTTGAAATGAGAAAATGTCATCTTTGTTTATTCCTTTCACAATTCGTAAAATTTATATTCTTTGCAACTCCATTTTGAGCCTTTTACAATCTTTCTTTCGAAAGAAAACCCGAACCTAGATCACAACCCATATTGGGGGCATGTGAGAGATTTTTTGGTTGAAAAGATGAAGACAATAATAGAGTCAATGGTAAAGGGAATGCTGAGAATGAAAGCTCAACGATTGAGAAAGAGCTAAAAGTGGAAAAAGCCTAGATTGGGCCGGGGGGGCATCCAGGAAAACTTTGAGAAAGCCAAAAGTAGAAATTGCCCGCACTTGAAGGAAAATCAAGTTTTGATGATGGAATTCCATGAAAAGGTTAAAGGTAGGAAAATGCCTATCATGTGTAGGAGGGACAAGAGAGATTTTAATTGAGGAAAGGCACAACAAATGCCAAAAGTTGATACCGGGGTCAAGAGTAAAAAACTAAAAAAGTAAAAAAAATAAAAGGAAAAAGAAAGAAGAATATGTCTTTTGATATCTATGATAAAGCATCATGTGTCTTCAAATGATTAGAAAGATTATCCATCAAAGGAAAAGTTAGAGTTGCTTTATGGCCTATATTAAGAGAATATTGATATTTTAGGTGAAAATAGAATGTGTGGCATGGTTATATGCCATTATTTTACAAAGATAGTGAAATAAAAATGAGGAATGACGAGGCTAATGATTGACAGTGAACCTTGGCCCTTCCTTTGAATTGAAATGTAAGACAACAAAAATGATGGAGTATCATAAGATAAATGATGGACAATGAGCTTTAGTATTCTCTTTAAGTTTGAGAATGAGAATGAAAGGAATGGCATGGTTATATGCCAATAATTGATAAGAATGAGACTTTTTTAACCATTGATTGAATGAGGTGAAAATTCATGTTGAAAAGATGACATGGTTATTTCCTGTCTAATTTTAGAAAACAAGACTTATTGATGAAATATATGGCATGGTTATATGTCATTTCTTTTACAAAGATAACAAAAGAAAGAGAGTGAAGTGATTAGTTGATGGTGATCCTAGGTCTTTGAAAACCTCAAACATATTTTAAACCTATGAATTTCCCTTTCTTTCATAGCCATTAACCATAGCATGCATTACATGCTTTTAAAAACCCTTTATAATCAAGTAAGCGATTTAAACCGATAAGTGACATTCTAAAAACATGTAGAGATTTTCCATAAGGGTCATAACTTTATGAACTAAGTTACTAGTTATTATGCATGTTGATAAAATGGGTGCTCAAAAGAGATTGTAATGCCCCACACTTTCTTATGTGATTATAGTTACTTTCCTATGATTTGGTATGTAAAAATACAAGTAATTTTTTTAAACAGTTCTCATATAAAAATCTATTGAAATTTCCACCGAAATTTCAGCAATTTCCCTTATACCGGGAGGTCCCAAGTTATCGACATATACCATGTTTACACTTCTAATATCTCACTTCTCATAACTCAATCACGACCCAATCGTTTTGGGTTTCAATCCCACAAACATCATCACAACCATAATATTTATAACATACATTAACGACAAATGTCATTATAGAGAAATAAATGAGATAAACACGCATACATGGAACATGATTATATGAATTTTAGAGTTAAGTTCATCTATTCAAGTTTAAACATCAATTATGCAAATTAAGTTATATAAATGTTTTAATATTTCAAAATACAAGGATATACTCCCTAGAACAAGATAACAAAAAGTGAACAAAAGTTAGGATCTACTCCTGTCGTGTATGCAATGGTCCTGAAACAAAATACATATTATTGAAACATGAATATCACAATAAGTATAGTAACACAAATATTCAACAATCGAAACTCTTTCTCATTCAACTACTAAAACCATTTCATCTTCCATTTTCAACTCCCATTCAGGATTCCATAAGATCAACCACAACTATTTCCGCCTAACACATTGTCGATACTAATTTCACCAGTATCATCATTACCTCGTAAGAGTCGATGCGTAGCGATCCCCTTACTCGGGGTCCTAACATATACTAAATGTATGCTAGTCCATGTCCCATACTAAATGTATGCTAGCTAATACCAATTCCACCTATTAATATCATTATTCTTTGTCCGACCATAGTTATCATTACAAATTTTCATTTTGAACATGACTCATTTATTTTGGAAGCTAAAATGTAATATCACATGTTTCCTAAAGAAAAAGAACTCAATTTTCACCCTTAACGTGTCTAAATAGTCGCTTTAGCGACTTTTCGAATCTGCTAGCAGAGATCGCATTCCGACCTCTCCTCAGATTTTTGACTATATTCGAAGTTCTAGGACTTCGTTTCAAGTGAGGTTGGTCTCGTTGGAAAGATATGACACGGGGCTACAAGTCCCATTAAGGGAGGAGAACCCAGTTCTACCCCCAAGACACTCGAAATTATTCGTCAGCAAATCAGACCTACTGTCCTATAGGGTCTGTCTTGACCCAGTCTCGGTTGGTGACCCATAACTGGAGTTCTATAGCTCCAAATTGAGTAAGACCAATTTTCTTAGTTAGTAAACATCCAAAACTACAATTACTATGAAGGAAACTGATCCTAATTCGCTCATTGTAATGACCCGACTTTTTTAAGGCCAAAATTGCTGGATTTTTTTTAATCGTCCGGTTTCTGGATGTTTTTTCACCATATCATTCTTCAGATTTATCATTGCATTCTATTCATTAACAAGGCACAATCTATATAGGATAACGTAAATCAACATTTCCATAGAACGAATTCTCAATACACGTGCCCATAATATTATATTTCTATACTTATAGGTTTACATTACATCATATCGACATACTCATAAACTCACATTCTTGTTCTAATCTCGTTATCATCACGAGTTCATACAAGAGTGTCGAATAACAAGTTACACAACTAGCACTTTCATTATCCTGACCTCATGTAATTTCACAACACGACATCCTCATTAGATGAATACCTTATATGTATATTCATACACATCATATCAACTTGTTCGTACATTCACCTTTTGTGTTCCATTTCAATTTTTCATTACTAGTGTTTACTAAAAGGGGTCGGATGACTAATTGAGTGATTAACACGTCCGTTCATGCAGAACTCATATCACCCATAACATACGAATATATAGTTCTTTTCAAAACGTGTGAGCCGCGAAATGAATTTCCTTACACACCATGTTGGTATGATGTCCCTGTTACAACACAAAGGTAATTTCAAGCATTATAGGCAATTTAAGAAAACATAATAAAGCAATATTAACATTACATTTCATTCATGGACCAAAAGAGCATAATTCTTTCATTTCTCCTTACTTATGTAAATACCACCGTTAATAATTCACCAATTATCGAGGCTAATTACAATACTTAAATCTGATCATTCATCTCGGATACCGTTAGCTGAACTAATGTTATTCTCTGTTTAAAGCATAACAACTGTAGTTCTTTCATATACTTAAAATATATAAAACGTAGTAAACATGAACGTATCAGTTCTTAAAACTAACTCATAACACTCAAATCCGACTATCCTCTTAGGATACCATTAGCCGAAGCCAATTGTTTATTCATCATGGTCATCCTTTTAGGATGCTATTGGCCAAAGCTAGTCATTTACTCATCCTGGTCATCATTTAGGGTGCCATTAGCCGTAGCTAATCATTTATTCATCCCAGTCATCCACTTAGGATATTATTAGCCGAAGCTAGTCATTTATTCATCCCGGTTATCCAGTTAAGATGACATTTACCGAAGCTAATAATTTAGTCATCCTAGTCATCCACTTAGGGTGCCATTAGCTAAAGCTACTCATTTTTTTTCATCCCGCCCATCGACTTTGGATGCCATTAGCCGAAGCTAATTATTTGTTCATCTCGGCCATCCACTTAGGATGCCATTTGCCGAAGCTAATCAATCACTTGTCTCGATCATCCATTTGGATGCCTTTAGTCGAAGTTAATCAATCATTTGTCCTGGTCTTCCATTCGGATGCCATTAGCCAAAGCTAATAATTTGTTCATCCCGGTTATCCGCTTTGGATGCCATTAGTTGAAGCTAATCAATCATTTATCCCGATCATCCATTCGAATTCCTTTAGCCGTAGCTAATCAATTATTTGTCCCGGTCATCCATTCGGATGCCATTAGATGAAGCTAATTATTTGTTCATCTTGGTCATTCATTTTGGAAGCCATTAGCCAGAGCTAATCAATCATTTATCCCGATCATCCATTTAGATGCCATTAGCCGAAGCTAATCAATCATTTGTCCCGGTCATCCATTTGGATGCCATTAGTCGAAGCTAATTATTTGTTCATCCTGGTCATTCGCTTTGGATGCCATTAGCCGGAGCTAATCAATCATTTATCCTGGTCATCCATTCGGATGCCATTAGTCGAAGCTAATCATTTGTTCATCCCGGTCATCCATTTTGGATGTCATTAGTTATAACTAATCATTTGCTCATCTCGTTCATCCGCTTAGGATGCCATTAGCCGAAACTAATCATCAACTAATCAAACATTCCATAGGTGGTTTGTGAAATCACTATAACATGGTAATATCCCTTGATTTGCTCATTCAAATGATTCATAACAATTTGACATTCACTACAACATAATAGCAGACCCTTCGTGGTACTCGTACAGGCGTTCCGTAATAGTTTAATTCAATAACACGATAATAGATCCTTTGTAATACACAAACAAACATTCCATAACAGTTTAGCATTCAATATAACACAACAGTACCTTTCGTATTACTCATCCAACCATTCATGATAATTAATGTTCAATACAATACAATAATAGATCCCTCGTAATGCTCATACAATTGTTCGTGATAATTAACATTCAGTAAAATACAAACAATTGTTACAAGCATTTAAGTCATTTCTGCCCGAGAGGTCTATTGTAGAAAATCGACAATGAAACTATTCACTATTGGCCATACAATTCAGCAGCGAAAATTGATTCACTGCTGGCCGTACAGTTCAATAGCGAAAACTGGTTCGTTGCCGGCTGCACAATTCAGCAGCAAAATAGTCAGGCACCTTAATTTTAGCAGCAAATGCTACTTCGCTACAGCTAACACGCTTTTGGCAGCGAATGCTAATTCGTTGCATGCAACTCGATTTCAGCAGCGAATGCTAATTCGCTGCAGCTAATACACTTTCTATAGCAAATGCTACTTCACTGCGGACAACACAATTCGATAACGAATACCTGATTCACTATGGACAACATAAATTCGACAGCAAACACTTGATTCGCTGCGGACAACACAATTCGACAGCGAACACCTGATTCACTGCGGACATCATAAATTCAGCAGAGAACACCTGATTCACTGTGGACAACATGAATTCAGCAATGAATACCTGATTCTTTACGGACAACACAATTCAGCAGCGAACACCTGATTCGCTGCGGAATACACAATTCGACAGCAAACACCTAATTCGCTGCAGAATACACAATTCAAGAGCGAACACTTGATTCACTATAGACAACATAAATTCAGCAATGAACACCTGATTCGCTGTGGAATACACAATTCTGCAGCGAACACCTGATTCGCTTCTGACAACATAATTCGTTCTTTGGATCCAGTAGAATCATACAATTTTAGCATGAACACACATGCAAATTCAATTTCAGCACATACTTTATGATTAGATTCGTATTTTGGCTGTAGCATGCTTTCAAGGCTACAAACACATGTTTTTTGCACTTAATATCCACCAGCACATTTTCATACAAGTTTTTCAACCACATATGCAGAATTCATGACATCAACACATAATTATGTTTCGGTTTCACATAATTAAGCAACTCTAACAAGATCATCATCTTTTCTTTTTATCCCTTTAATCTATGTTATGTCCATCCCTTACCATGGTCAGCCACCTCTCTAAGTTTTTTGCATTCAAAATATACATTTCCTTTGTTAAATGTTCTGAAAATAGGTTCCCTATTCAGCTCCATTTTCATCCCTCATCCTTGTCTAGTTTTCCTTAACAGTTGGTGTGAGAATCTTAGGCTATTTACATTAGGTTTTCTTCTCCATTTTCAGTTCTAAGGCCCTAAGAACAAGTGGAGGAGTAGTATGGTTCATACCTCACGAATTTAACAAGTTCAATGCAGGTTGTGGTGGCCTGCTCTCCCTCTCTTTTTTCGTTTTCTTCCTTCCTCTCTTGCTGTCAAGCCGACCTCTAGGCTTCTTTTTCTCATAGGTTTTTAGTTTTGTCTACTTCTTCTTACTCACTTCTCACTCCACGCTCAAGGAAAGTAGCATGCAAGCTGGTTGGTTTGATTTTCTGCTTGGAGGAGGGATGTGTGTGCTGCAGCCGTGGCTGCTGCTGGTTCTGGAGGAAGGTCTAGGCTCTAGCTTCCACCATGTTTTTGGTTACTTTTCCTTTCCTCTAGCTCTCTTCTCACGCAACACCCTAAGAGATCTGCATGTAGCAGGTCGATTTCAGTCTTTTCTTTGGGAAGTGGGAGAGGGTCTGCTACATGCAGCTAGCCGGTTTTGCCTTGGGAAAGAGGGAGAGGGCCTGCTGCATGCAACTGGCCGCCCATTTAAGGATGAGGAAAGGTCACCCTCCCTCTCTCCTTACATTTATACCCCCTCTTAGAGAGGGATGTGTTTGGGTGTTGGATATCTCTGGTTCCTATCCCTCTTTGAGCTATCCTATACTGGTTCCTATTCCAATTCTCCCCTAGAATAGGCCAATCCAACACTAATTTTTTATTGGGTTTTACAGTGCTGCTATGGATTTAGAAATCGATAGCCAAAACTGCGCCGCTGCCGATTCAGAAATCGGTAACGATGGTGGAGTCATTTCGGCTTTACTTCTATCTTTTTTTTTTGGTGTTTACACTCATCCTCCTACTCGAATTTTCTCTAAAAGTCAGGAGACGAATCTGTCCAGATTCATCAACTTTTCCATTTACACACAACATCCACAATTTAACTTTCCCTGTTTTATCTCAACCCCTAGCCATATCACATACCATATAAGAGTATTAAAAATATCTTTTTAAGAGCCAATTTATTCTATTTCTTTCAATCTTCCCTCTTAACGTCAAAATAGAATATTTTTATCGATTTTACTAACTTTCCGAACAATATTCTTCCAAACACAATCCTTGCCATTTCAACATGCATTTTCCTCATTTTGACACAATTAAACACATGTCATCAAGCTAAATATATCAAATTAAACATCCTCCCCCTTTGATGCATAATTGGTCGAAAGTATGGCCTTAAGGAACCAAGAGTTTCCTTATTCCTTTCATTCTAATTTCATTCAATTCACACACACATTCACATAAAAAACAACCTATTATAATAAATTCAATAAGAAAAACCACAATTTTTTCTTTTTCCTCTTTGCTCTTTATGTGACCGGCTAATTGTCCTTGCCCCCACTCATATGGCCGGCTTTTATCAATCCAAGTTGTCCTTAGAAATTAGGATAACAAGCACAATAACCTTATACAATTTTTTTTTCCAACAACACTCATGACACCAGTCGTCATGTTTAATCCTATTTTCATTCTCAAATTTCTCATCCTATTGTGAATCAACATACAGTATAAACAAATAAAATTTCAGAATGTATTAAACTCTTCAAAATATAAAGAGAAGAGGTGGTAAACACCTACTTGTTCTTCTCAGTGGTCCCGTTCTGCTAGCTTGAGGTCCCGCGGTTGATGCCTCTCCTACTCCACACAAGACCATCATTTAATATCATTCATTCTTTTTTTCAATGTTTTCTTATCAACTAGCAAGCATAATTATATGATTTCATGCAAGATTTCCATATCTAAATTAGATCATTATTTCACATTCACATAGCCACCTGTTAACCCGAACCATGTAGACTTTTTCAAACTAATTTCTTAACCCAAACTTACCTCACCTTAATCACTTTATATGGGACTCTAATTTTCCATTATTTTTTGTTTTTGGGGTTGTCCAAATCAGCCCCTTAACACCCATTAGTAGGGTTGTTACAATAGCCTTACTTAAGTTTCTTGGAGGTACTTTTGATTCCTAACAACTCTACACTTAAGGTTGTCACTCTAGCCCCCCATTTTTTTTTTAAATTTTGGAGAGGTATTTACCCCCCCACCTAAATAACCAGGATTAATTGACGAGATAAGCTCTGGCTAATGATATCCATATTGATAACTAGGATTCATTGATGAAATTAACTTCAGCTAATGGTATCCATTTTGGGTATCCAGGAATGAATGATAAGATTAACTTTGGCTAATAGAATCCATGTTGGATAGTCGAGAATAAGCATTGAAGATTAACTTTGGCTAATGATATCTATGTTGGATAGCCAGGAGTAAATGATGAGGTTAACTCTGGTTAATAGGGTCTATGTTAGGATTACCGGTAATGAGTGTTGTGAACCATCTCATTTAAAAGTGTTTATTAATACGACAAAATAAAGAGTATGATGTGTTATTCACAATCGAAATTAATGTTTAAAGAATCATATACAAAATTGATCATGGTTAGGAATGAATAGTTATGTATGGAAGAATCCTATATGTATAAGGATTTCTAGACCATAATACATGTCATCAGTTGTTTATTGAACATAGCTCAAATAAAATAATGCAGTATAAGGTTGTATGAAGATATAGAGTAAAATATTAAAGATAGCTCGGTAGGAATATATAAATAGTTGAATTTGTTGGCAATCAAATGGGTTTGCTAGAATTATTGGCATATGCGAGGGGATGACTGGATTATTTGTAGTGGCCATAGTATCGGCGACTAAGGATGAGATAAAAGTGATACTTAGGCTATGTTTGTTTTCCAGAATTCACTTTCTAGGAAAACACTTTCTAAATTTTCCTGTGTTTGTTTGACATTAGAAAAGTTGGTCAACGGAAAATACTTTCCAGTCAAAGGAAAATTTGGCTTGAATTTCAGGAAAGTGTTTTCCAGGAAAATTTGGGCGGAAAACACTTTTTGAAAGTTGTGAAAAATTTAAAAATGTCATATTATTTGTTGATTATATCAAATTTGGTCCTCAAACTTTTGATTGCTATATATATTTTATTTTGAATATTTATTTTTCAATTTCATCTCTTAAAAATTAATTTTTATATTAACTTTCGTCCTCATTTTTATAATTGTTATTTGCTTTTCCCTTATCATTTTTTTATTGAAATTTTTTATCTATCAAATTTTGTCCTCATTCTTTTGATTGTTACTTATTTTTTTTTGAAATAATTTATGAAATGTTTATTATTATTATTTTAATTTCTTCATCTTTCAATTTTTTTTTAGATTTGATCTCTATTATTTTAATTATTATTTATTTTATTTGAGATAATTTATGAAATTATATTTTTTTTCAATTTCATTGTCATTCAACTTTTTAATTTGTAAGATTTATTCCTCATTATTTTAATAAACTTGAGAAAAATAAAACATTAATAAGTTATTTTCTAGCTCATTTTCCATGACATAACCAAGCGCTGGAAAGTGTTTTCCAACTTATTTTCCATTACACTACCATACATCAGAAAATAATTCACTTTCCTGAAATTCGCTTTCCAAAAGAAAACTACTTTCTAGCAAACAAACAGGGCCTTAGTGGCTGTAATGTCGGTGACTAAGGGTAAGAAAGGAACGATACTTAATTACCGCAATATCAGTTACTAAGGACAAGATATAAATTGATAGTTGACGATTAATTACCAATATCTATTAATATGACAACTTTTGATGTTTAGTTGCCCAAAAGAATGATGACCAAGGAAGCAAAGTATGATTTGGTTAATTATAAGATAATGATGATGTAGATTGTCCTTTCCCTATGCTTCTATTTAAGTTGACCAGTCCTTTAAATTAAATTATAGGCACCAAAAGTTACTTCCTATTTGTCCCTAATAAAAAGAGAATTTATGTGGTTGTCTTTGTTTTGAATAGAGACCATCGTATTGTTGTTTTCAATTAGTAGAAACCATGGTGTTGTTGTTTTCTAATAATGAAAATAATTGAAACTATCCTCAATTGTATAATGGAAACCATTGGGTAAGACCATTAACCAATGCTTAAAAATATATATGACAGGGGGGTTGATTGGCAACTTAAGATATAATACCATTTGATGTATTACTAAGTCAAAGTAAATGTTAATGGGGTGATAATGTAACAAACCGTTGAGATACCTAGAAAATAGAAAATATGGTAATGTTACAAACAAATTATGTTAAGTAGTGATGGTGACGAGTAAACATAGGATTAATATGTGTGGTTACTTCAATGATTGTACCTAAGAAAATTGGTAACTAAGAAAATGAAATATTAATTATTGATTTGGGAATCAAAAATTAAGAAAATGAGTTGCTACGTGGTGACTATACTCAGCAACCTTAGATTTGAATGTATTATATAATTCATCGTGAAGCCAATATCGAAAATGACAAATATGAACTTAGACGTCATAGCAGCTAGTGCGTAATTCAATATGTACATGATGTAATCAATGCTAAAAGAATTCTGGATAAGCATACTGTTCTCTTTTCTTATGAAAACCACGTATATGTATTTTATGGCTAGATGTTAAATTTGTAATGTTATTTTAATTGCAATGATGAGTGTCATAACCCAATTCTGGGTTATTCCTAAAAAACTTATTTATTTATTTATTTATTTTCAAAATAAAAATTAAAAAATAAAATAAAAGGCTGGCAACGTGGAGAAAGTATGCCAGGAAATCAAGCTGCAATTTTTGGAGGAAATTCAAGGCCTAATTGTACCCCATTATGGCAAAAAATGGAGACAAAATGCAAATTCAAGGTTAAATTAAATGATTATTGGACGAATTTGCATAAAAATTAAGTCCAATGACATAATTAAATTTTTAATAGGCTAATTTGATTTAATCATGGGCTAAATTAAATTTTAATTATATTTAAAAATTAATTTGAGTCCAATTGAAGGATTTAATTAAGTGCAAGGACTTAATTATACTTTAAATGGGTCAAATTAATTTTATTTGAGGCTTAATTGGTGAAAAATTAAATTTGAAAACCTAATTTAGGCTTAATTGAGGAGATTGAAATTTTAAAAGACAAATTTAATTTTTACCAAGTTAATTGATTGAAATCAGGGGCCAAATTGCAAGAAAATTGAAGTTTTGGGGTCAATTAGGGGCTGGATTGAAGAAATTTGTAGCCAAGGACCAATCTGCAAAAGGCGCCACAATTGAGGGGCTTAATTGACAAAAACCGGGGGTGAAATTGAAGAAATTGAAAGTTTGATGGTCAATTAGGGGTTAAATTGACAAAATCCGAGAGCAAGGACCATATTGCAAAATGCGCGTAACTTCAGGGTTCCAATTTAAGGTCATCAGGGGCTTAATTGCAAACATTTAGGGTCAATTAGGGGTTCAATTGAAAGCAATTGAAAGAAGAAGGACTGAAATGCACTTTGGCCAAAACAGAATCCTGAACACTATTCATTATCTTCTTCTTTTTTCCCGGAAAAACTGGTTCAGTCACCTCCTTTGCAGGAGCATTTAATGCACCTAATGTCCACCAAATTTGCCAAAACTTGCACAAAACTGATCACCAGACATCCCTCTACGTCGGGGTATGGTATTCCTCGGCACAATGGCAAATAAACGGACATGGCACCACTTCAAAGAGGCCAACTCAGGCAGCCTGCAGCTGCAGATTTGACAATTTGATAGTGCACCATGCCTACTTTGAGCCAACGGTTGGGATCCTTCTCATCCGAATCAAGGGCTGAAATTTTTCTCTAGTGTAGACAAGATTGCTCTCTTCCACCTCCTATAAATAGAGGTGGATTTGATGGCCTGAGGGAGGAGAAAATCGGGTCCAAAATAAGCCAAAAAATGAGCCTCTTCCCAGTTCCTGCTACTTTCTCTGTTTTTCTGTTTTTCTTTCTCCCTCCACCGCTGCAACCACTAGCAGCACACCATCACAGGTCTTCCCACCACCAGCTCCACCACAGAAACCTTTCTCCTGCACCAACAGACGTTTACTAGTGATAGAGCAGACACAGCGTCTCTCTCCTCTCCTTCCTCTCCTTCCTCTCCTACTTCTCCCTGCTGCAGACTTTCTTCTTCTGCTTCTTCTTCTTTCTTCCTCCGCCGTCAACGTCTCTTCCTCCATCTCCGCCTTGAGCAACCAGCACCACCACGTGTTGCCAAGACCATCGGCCAGCCACTACTGCATCTGTAATAAGCCACCGTGAACGTCTCTCTCCCCTCTGCAGATTGCTTCCTTTTCTTCCTCTTCCAGCTGTAGCCGCTCCAGCCACCTGCAGCCAACCCCACCGCCGTTTCCACCAGCACGACCACAGGCCCTCACCGCCTCAGGTGGTTCTCCATCATTGCCTTGCATCAACCGTCCCTGTTGCTCACTGCTGCTGTTGCTGCATGCAGAATGAATTCTGCATGCAGCGACCAAAATAATTAACTTAGCTTTGGGCCGGGCCAGTTTTGGCCTAGCCCAAATGGATGGGCTGGATCCGGCCCGATCCCCATTTTTTAAAAAAATTCAAAATTTTTCAAAAATCATTTTAAAAAAAATGTGACTTTCTCAAATATTTTTCTACCAATTTTGCATAATATCAGGTTATATATTTACATTGTAAAATACAACTCCGGTATTAAAATACCCGGGTTTCTCCAAAATATTTCAAAAAAAAATAAAATTTCAAAAAATTTTCAAAAAGAAAAAATATTTTATTGCATACGGCCAAATCCTAAAATTTTTTCAAGCATATCTTCATAAAAACAAAAATTGCATCTTTTTCATGTTTAAAAAAAATAAAAAATGGATATCGTAACCAGTTTATGATTATCCATTAAAATTTGGCCAACATGTCAAAAATCTTTTTCCAATCTTTTTTTTAGGATCCAAATGCAGACTTTAATATTTGTGGGGTGTAATTACACGATAAAATACACCCTCAGGTATTAAAGATACAAAGTGTATAAATGCGATACTAATATTCAGACTTTAGAATGGTTAGGATTTAACCCGATAAGGTAGAGACTCTCTCATGAAGAGAAATCTGTCTTGAGCCTTAGAAAAGACCAACGAATAGAAACCCGACTTAGAAAAACAATCAAACAACAATACAGCTTACCTTAGGTAGGGTCCACTGGGGGTGATGCGTCTTCCCCTTGCACAACCAGTCTCTTATCCAGACTCTCACAGACCATAGGTTCCTAGTGACTATAATACCAGGTGGCGACTCCTAAACATTAATCATAATTTTATGATTAAATCCAAAAACCCTTCCCAACACACAACACCTCACACCAGGAGGCACGACAGAGAGCCTCCGCCGTCGCTAGACGACGTCGCGCCCCCCGCGACAATGATCACAAGTACTGTCATATGAGTTGAGGTATTATTGAACTTAAGTTGAATGTTTTGAGTATGATTGTTAAAAGTGCTAATTGACATGATGATTCCTTTCCCTCATAAAAAAAATCATGAGCATAAATCTGATTGATGACTAATAACTCTTACAATGCGATATATGTTGCAAGTCTATAACACGAAGTGGGCCAACACTGATTGTGTCGTTTCACTATTTATAATTTTGTTATGTACTATGAACACTTAAAATTGTGTTAATAACTTCACCTTGAAATATACTAAATGGTATGATTGTATTTCTAGCATTTGGTTATTGCATCTCTTTTGTGTTGTGTGTGTATGTGTGTGTATTCATCACACGTATGTTTTAAGTAAATGGAAAATGGAAAGAATATAAGATGAATCATGAGAAGCGATGTGAAAGAATCAAATAGAGAAACAATTGAATTGGTGGGTGGCTGAAGGCTACTACGTATATGTAATACAGTTGTTTGATATTGTGTTGCCTAAGAGGATAAGAAAAGAACTGAGAAAATGTATAAGTTATAAGGAAAACTCTGTTGTAAATTTGGTAAACCAAAGAATCAATAATGGGATGTATTGTTAGACAGATTGCACAAAAAAAAAAATAAATTACCCCATTATACTTAAACAGGATGATTTGAAATATGAAAGTTATATGGAAATTTCAGGTCGTTACACTCTTGCTATTGAAATCTATAAAATATCACCTCATCATGTTCCATCAAATGACATACTCAAAATGAGATTAAAATTGGCATAAAGAGCCACAAAAGAGCCACACAAACTATTTTAATCTTATAATAGGGTAATTTCTGTTTTCAAAATATAAAATAATGAAATGAGTGCACACACATACACACACAACACAAAAGAGATGCAATAACCAAATGCTAGAAATACAATCATACCATTTAGTATATTTCAAGGTGAAGTTATTAACACAATTTTAAATGGTATGACCAAAGATGCTTAATTTTCAAAATACTTTCAAAATTGATATCTCTTTAATTTAATTTCAACAATTAGACTTGAATGGACATGATCCTTGAAATGTACGATTTGATTTTGAAACAAAAGGTTATCAACTGAGTTTGCAAAGTCTTAGATAGAAATGACATTGACACTTCTTAATTGTCCTTGAAACGTTGAGTAGTTAGGGGTAAAGCAGTGTTATGCTAATATAACTAGTACTACTAATTAGTACTTAAAAGTGCATTGTTATAAGGCTTTATATCATCATATTGTACTTTTAGTATCATTAAATTCCCTAACTTAAGCATGTTTTTATAATAACAAGTTTGATAATATAGATAGCTTTAATTTATGATAAATGCTCATTTTAAATGCAGACATATTTCACAATTCAAAAGATTGACTAATGTGATTGACTATTGAAAGTGAAAAGACAAAGAAAGGGCTAAGGTTAAAGAAGAGATGCTGGATCAAACTGGAACACCATTAAGTCATTTGATTATATCTGAAGTTGTGGACCTTGGATGTATGTTTGGTTTATTGTTCTGGAAAGTTAAGACATAGGCCTACAACTTTCATGAAGAGTGGAAGATCCAAATCTGCCGTTTTCAAATTCAAAGCTTGGCCACAAAAGAGAAGTCAAAATCTGTCCTGCAATCTAGCCCAAACACTGCTCAAAATTTTACCCATAGCTGGAGTTCTAGAAGGAAAAATGATGTCAAATTTGGTGGGTGAAAAGATATGATAATTTCCAACAACTATCATGAGGACCACCTGCTCAAGTTCTGATGTTAACAATGACATTTCATCTAGAAAAAATCTTGAGGGTTATCCACCACGTCCATTAGAAGCACTTCTCAGTATTTTAGCCATATCTTGAGCTTTAGTGATCCAAATGCTCTAAAATATTATGGGTGGAAAGAGTAGAGGATTTCCAACAACTTTCATGCAGAACATTTTGCTAAATTCTGATTGCATCAATGTCATTTCATCCAGGCAAAATGCTTGAGTGCTGCTATCCACCAAGTCCACTAAATCAATAGTTGGCCACTACATCAATAATCAATTACCAAATGAATAGTTTTAAATTTTAGCCTATAAAAGGAGGCATTTGCCATTCATTTAGGAATCTTGGTTTTCAGATCAAGATCATTTTCTTGCTTCTCTCTTTATAATGTTCAAGTTTTATTTCATGTTTTATTTTCATTAATCTATTGTTTATACTTTTCATTTCCTTTACTACTCTTAGTTAACTTATATCGTAATTATGTTTTTATTTTGTTTAGTTATGTTCTTCTTCTTCATTATGTCTAGCTAAGTTAATTATGTCATTGTGAAAAGGTTTCACTAATGGTGTTAGAATATGTATAATATAAACTCAATATGAACTTCAATGTTTATATCCAAGAAAGTTTATTATTAATATGTCTTATCTTTTTATCTTACTAATTCTTAATACCTTACTTGTTAAATGATTAATCTAGATTTGTATTGTATAACACTTGGTACAATAAATGTTTGATCTTTCATAGTCTTCGACCGGCATCGTTGTTATGAAAGGAACTTGATTTGTTGTTAACATAAGTTAGCATCATGAATTCCTGACAATATTTAAAAGTATGGTGTTACTAAAATAAGATAATTAATATGATCGTGTTAAAAATTTATAATGAATTATTAAGGATAAATCATCCGATTGAAACCTTCTTTGTGTGTAGTTTCCAGTTGAGTAATAAAAAGAGTTTATACTATACTTATTTCTAATACCATTAGTGGATCCTCTAACCTTGAAAATTATTTTTATCATTGTTTAATCCTCATATTAATCTCACATCTCAAAGATTTCTTTAACTCTTTGTTAAATTATATATATTATTTATAATTTATATAGTTGACCTCCCTGTGGATCGACCCTGGTCTTGACGGGTTATTTATTACTTTGACACTCCTACACTTGGGATAGGACATCAACTCTTTGATCGTGTCAACTATACTTGTTGATAAGTTGAATTTGAATACTAAAAAACCTTATAGATCTTAGAAGTTTTGGTTGTTGAATGAGTGTAGGGAAATAAGGGTGAACAAACAAGTTTTTGTCTCCTTTGTTTATTAGGAGGTATAATAATAAGATTTTGTGTGATTTTGTTTCTATGCATATAAGAAATTTACTTTTAGGAAGACCATGGTAGTTTGATAGGAAAGCTATACATGATAGGTTTAAGAATAGGTATTCATTTGTAAAAGATGAAAAATTTATCACCCTTGCATCATTATCACCAAAACAAGTTTACGAGGATTATTTGAGATTTAAAAAAGAGACTGGGGTTGATATGATTGAAAAAAGAAGGTGGTTGAGAGGAGCAGGAAGAAAGAGGTGAACGAGAGGAGAAAAAAAAAGAGGGCATATGAGAAGAAAGAAAAGGAGGATGTCAAGAGAAAAATAAAGAAGCAAGTGATTTTTTATGGAAAAAGAGAGTGATGTCAAGAGTGTTTTTATACTAACCAGCTTATGTCTGAACTTTTATACAAATAGGCATGTTTTAATACTAATTAACTAGATCAATCTCTTTGTAATATTGTTGTTTCTTTGTTACGGGAATATGAAGATGTATTTTCCAATGACGCTCCAAATGGTTTACAGTCAATCAGAGGAATATAATATCAAATTGATCTTATGCCTAAAACTCTAATTCCTAACTGAACAACTTATAAAAATAACTTGGAGAAAATAAAAAAGCTTTAATGGAAAGTTGAGGAGCTGATGGCTAAAAGGTATATTAGGGAGAGCATGAGTCCATGTGCATTACCAATGCTTCTTTTACTGAAAAAAGATGAGTCTTAAGGATATGTGTGAATTGTCGGGCTATCAACAATATTATGGTAAAGTATAGACATCTAGTTTCTAGGCTAGATGACATGTTAGATGAATTGTATGGTTCATTTATCCTTACAAAAAATTATTTGAAAAGTGGTTACAATCAAATAAGAATGAAAAAAGGTGATGAATGAAAAACTACTTTTAAAATTAAACATGGGCTATGTGAATGGTTAGTTACGTCATTTGGTATTACTAATGCACCAAACATATTTATCAGATTGACGAACCATGTATTGCATGCATTTATAGACAGGTTTGTGGTAGTTCATTTTGATGATATCTTGGTTTATAGTAAGAGTTTAAAAGAGCAAGTAGAGAATTTGCGTCGTGTGCTTCAAGTTTTGATAGAGGAAACGTTGTATGCTAATTTTAAAAAGTATATTTTTTGCATGGAACTTTTTTTTTCTTGGTTACGTTGTTAGTGAAAAGGTATAGAATTGATGAAGAAACTTTATGAGAGTGTTCAACTGCAAATAGAAAAGAAGATTAAGCAATATTCATCTAAAGCTAACAAGAGTTGTAGATGTGTTATCTTTGAACCTGATGATTGAGTTTAGGTGTATATAAGGAAGGAAATATTTTCAGCTCATATGCGATCTCAGTTGCAGCAAAAAAGGGATGGTCCATTTCGTGTTCTTGAATAGATCAACAACAATGAATATAAGTTGGATCTTCCAAGTAAGTATAATGTTAGTACTACATTCAATGTTTCTAATCTCTTTTTTTTTTTTTTTATGTAGGTGACAATTCGAGATCAAATTTTTTAAGGAGAGAGGGGATGATGAGAATCAACAAGAACCACCACGAGATTTATTGCATGTTTTGATTGGACCAATTATAAGGGCAAAAGCCAAGAGGATCAATGAGGCATTTAAGAGGTTGATTTGCGATGTTTGGGTCGAGCAAGTTTTGAGAATTCTTTTTAAGGTGGCATCAAACATGAAGTTGAGTTCAAAGAAGGATAAA
>Ga0325414_1002098_pt1 | contig 19922 bp, 8 predicted proteins | sample PopdelMetagenome_8_FD_206183 | JGI IMG/M metagenome (GOLD analysis project Ga0325414, IMG submission 206183) | Populus deltoides microbial communities from Bellville, Georgia, United States - Leaf-PdKOR-R3 | ecosystem: Host-associated > Plants > Phyllosphere > Phylloplane/Leaf | place: USA... | reverse complement strand
TGCAGGCATCAAAATGGCACTGCAAAGACATGCTAATGAATGCAAAAGATAATGCTTATTCAGTTGAACATGTTTATATTTCACATGCTCCTGCAGATATTAATTTTACGTAGTTCTTTCTTTTTTTTCCATTTAAATAATATTTTTTTTATTCTATTCTGTTAGATAATTTATATATATATATATATATGAACAAATATCATCACAAAACCTAATGCTTAGAGATAAAATAATTAAGTAGCAAAACACCTGTCCTACCCTTATTCGTGAGAGCGCGACGCCGCGACGACTCTTCACGGGCGGTGTCCTGGAATGGTTTTTGGTTTGGTTAGGAAGTCACCATCTACTATTACGGCTACTAAGAACCCTAATTGATTTTTTAGAGATTCTAGAAACGAGACTGGTTGCGTAAAGAAAAGATATTAACACTCTTAATATTATTATTTTTTTAGGCTTTGTTCGACAAACTCCCATATTTTTTTTAATAAAACAACTCAAAAAAGGCTTAATTAAAAGGTGTTTACCAAACACATCCTTAAAACAAAAGACCCTTAACAAAAAAAAATTACAAACCAAACAGGGTATAAACCCTTTGACCCAGATTGTTTTTACCTGACCTGACCGGGTCGACCAATTGGGTTGACTTGACTGGGTTGACCTAAAATCTTCGGTTCGACCATAAACAAAACCAAAAATCATGGTTTAACCCGAAAACAACCCATAAACAAAACCAAAGAAAAAAAAAGATTAAACACGCAAAAAAATACAAAAACTTAAAGAATCTTGAACAAAATGGATCAAAAAAAAATAAAGAACACTAAGAACATCTAAAATAAACTTAGCAACATGAACTCAAATCCAAACCGGATTTGTTCGAAACAAAAGCACATACATATTGGAAATCATACAAGAAACAATAATATAACATCCAAACTCTTCAATTTTCACTTAAAATTCACAATTTTAATCCTAGACTTGAAACTCATTCAGACAAAAATCATGAATTTTAAGTGAAAATTGAAGTGATTGAATGCTAGATTTATGACACCCTTGGAAAGGGTCGTCGCGATGTTGCACTCTCACATATGAGGGTACGACATAATGACGACTCCACTAGGGATCCTTGGACTAGACTTTGTTTTGTTTGTTTATGTTGTGTGAAGATTGATGTTTGTTTATTTTTGAATTATGAATTGTTTAAGAGCCTTATCATGCATCGGTAATTTTTTTACGAGGGCACATGCTGTGAAACTTCAAGTTAGGTGAGGGAATAACTAGACTTTTAGTAAAGGTTTAAGTTTGTGTAAACCTCAACTCTTCGAGAGTAATAATAACATAGATATTGAGCTTGTTGAATACAAAGAAAATCTTGCCATGACCTATATTGATGAGGAAACAATTTCATGGAAGTATGAATCATGGAGGATTACAACGGAAAATAATAAAACAAAAGGCATTCAATAAACATAGGGGTTTCACAAGAAAAAAACCCCATGCAAGTCCTTTGGCCTTTTACAATACTGATATTGTGCTAATGAAAGAATATTTTTCTGACATGACATTTTTCAACCTCAAGACCGAAAGTATTGATGTGCTGTGATTAGAGAAGGGTTTTACTCTATTTTAATTCATCTTTATTACCAAGAAAAAAGCATGGTCGAACATAACATTAGAATTACTCAGCCTTCAAACAATTACCCCAAGACACCATCCTCTAGGTGGTACACCAGACCATCCTTAGTAGAACTAGTGATTGAAAACGCTAGCAAAACACAGATATTGCTAGAGAAGCTAGTCCAAGAAGGATGTTGAATTGTCAATCATTTTGTTATATGACTTTGTTATTCTGTTTCTGAGTATGTTTTTCATTTATTGAGATCATATCTCATCCTTTTAATGAAATATGTTTTTTCTTTGTCTCATAATTGTCTTGAAATAAAGAGATGCTTTTTTCAAAGGGTATTTTGATAAAATATTTTGTTCAAACTCCAACATGCGAAGTTAAGGCTAACCAATCCTGAAAAATTAAAAGAGTTTTCATACTAGAAATGATTCGATGTTTGTTAAAATGACATAATAAATAATATAGGGAGACCAAACAAATTTTAAACTCACCTAAAAAATTGAACCACACATCATGAAGCTAAGTTTTAGCGGTATGCATAATGACATGTAATGAATTCGTTAGTTATGGACTTGCGAATCATGGTTCTTTGTAAATCCAAATCATTATGTTGGACCATATCAAAATTTATCGATCCTTTCACAATTCTTAAAATATGTATCCCTTGTAGTCTTAATTTGAGCTCGGCGGAATATTTATTAAAAAAAAAAACCCTGATATGGATCACAATCTACACTAGGGGTAAGTGAGAGATTTTCTGGAATCAATGGTGAAGGAAATGCTGGAAATACAAAAGATTAAGAAAGGGCTAAAAGTAGAAAAAGCCTTAGATAGGAAGGGCAAAAGAGATTTTAAATGAGGAAAGGCATAACAAATGCCAAAAATTGATGATTGGGAGCATAAGTGAAAGAAAAAGAGAAAGAAAATAAAGAGAAAGAAAAAACTAAAGGGAAAACACACTTAAAAGATCGAAAGATAAGAAAGTTTGAAATACCATGTCTTTTAGTATCTGTGATAGAACCTCATGTTAAGAAAAATATGATTGAGATTATTGTATTTTCAAATGATTAGGTAAAAGATAGACTATCCATTAAATGAAGAGTTGGAATTGCTTTATGGCCTCTGTTAAGACAATAAAAAGAAGAAAGAGTATCATGAGATGAATGATTAGCGATGAGCTTTAGTGTTCTTTTTAAGTTCGAAAGTGACAATAAAAGAAATGACATGGTTATGAAGCTTACTGAACCATTGATTAATTGAGGTAAAGACTCATAATGAAATGAATGATATGGTTATATGATGTGAATCTTGTGATCACGTGGTCACACAACCCACATGCAGAAACAACAATTCATAGAAAGCCAAGTAAATAAGGTTTGATAGGAGTGCGATATAAAGAAAACTTGTACCTAGGCACCAGCACTATTGAAAACGGAAACTCCCACCCAATGAATATTGATTCACAAATGAGAAGTATAAGGATGATGTCACGAAGCCAGTTGTTCTTCAATAAGTCATTCTCAATTTTTTAAAGAACCATGGAATGGAGATTATCTCACCAACACAAACACAGAAAGTGCGGAAAACAATAAGTTTTATTAATCTGAATTGTCTAACTTACATGTCTGATTATGTCTTTATTTATACTAACTCTAGACTTAAATAAACCCTAACGGACCCCCCTTCAGTGGATTTATATGAGACCCTTTTACAATTGACCCAAATAAGTAATAATAACCCAAAGGCTAAGAAGAAAATAATAAAAATCCAAAAATTACTATCCTAAATATGCTAGAATTAGAATTGTCACTATTAAAACATCCCAAATAGACTAGGAAATCTGATGTGAAGGTAGACTTAATTCTGAAGTCTTCTTTCCTTGTTGTAGTTAGGATGGATAAGGAATCCTTGTAAGAAAAGGATTCTGAAATATTTTATGAATCCTTGCCACACTTAGAAACTATATTGTAGTCCATTAAAGATCTTTATAGAATTAGGAGATTCTCAAAACAAGCTGCCACATCCTTTTAGAAAAAGAATCTTATCCAAATAGGAAGTCCACAAGTCAAAAGAAAGTAAATAACAAAATTCATATAGCCTTTGTTGACCATTATTTAAATACCTTCCCGAACTCTGATTGACCTAAAATGTTTACCCAAGGTAGGAAAACATGTCAGGAGACTCCATGTAAAATTTTAGCCTGATCCAACAATCGGATTGAGAATTATGACTATTATCGTAAAACTAGATAGTTGCACATTTTATATCAAAATCCAAATCTTTTTTATTGCCCGAATCGTATCATTCCCTTTGTAACAGTCTCAGATTGTAAACTCAAAATATATTATATTTATTCATAGTTACCAAATTTATATATATATATATATATATATATATATATTCCTAAAATTTCGGCAGAGTTTCCTTTGTATTCTTTAGATACCAAGTTATCGACTCAATCATTTCTCAACCTGTAACATCAATCACAATATTCATCCCATCATTTGGACTTCAAAAACTCAAGCATATTTCAATATCTCAATTCTATTTTCTATAGAACACTATAATAAAACTAATAAATTCTTAACATGTATTGTCTCTTTTTTTAAGTATTTGTGCTCAAATATATATACAACCAACCACAATTCAACTTAATAATAATAATAACATTATAAATTACATCATACACAAGATAACAAGTTAAACATTACAATTTTAGATATGGAAGTATATTACAACAAAATATTAGTTCTTCCAATTACATTAATCACATAACAAAATTATATATCCAAGCATCTACTTTCCAGATCGAGAGTGCAATGTACCTAAAAACATAATCGCATTAAACATAATTAAAACAATTGCACATTTCAATAAGTAATTGATTAAGGACTAATTATTCATATACATTAAAGTGACTTTCATATCATAGAATAAATTGTCTTATTTTCTTTTTGAAGTTTTTAATTTCATAAATTCTCTTCTAGACATAGGGATAAATCTACTAAATTAAAAATATCAAGAGTGTTTCCCACAAACCAGCATATTTAACTTCAAAGTTTTACAATTAATCTATTTTACATTGAGTGATTATCCCATTAATTTGTAAATTAATTTTCTTTACATGGCCATTCAACCAGGCATAAATTCCAGTAATCAGGAAATGATCTTCAAGGCTTGCCCATTCAACAGGGCATCATTTCTAGTAACTGCCCATTCACCGGGGCATTATTTCCAGTAACCAGGAAATAATTTTTCAAGGGTTGCCCATTCACCGGGGCATTATTTCCAGTAACCAGGAAATAATTTTTCAAGGGTTGCCCATTCACCAGGGCATTATTTCCAGTAACCAGCACTAGAATTTACAATCTATAAAATTCCTTCTACAATTATAAAAAAATATAAAATAATTAATTACTCCAAGGTATCGAACACCTACCTGGTGTCTGTGCGTGTGAAGAGGTCCCTTGTTGCTGATTAGGTCCTGCGGCCTCCTCTGTATCAACAAAAATTACTTTGTCACTGTTTATTCATTCGAACCGGTAAAATTCTAATACCTATTACATATTCTTTGATTAAATCCAACACTCTTAATTAAGTTTAATTGACTTTTAATTCAAGGAGGGCGAAACCCTTCTTTTTGAAACATTTACTTATTTTTTCACAGAAGTCCCTATACAATTTAACCTATCAACATCAATTGTCTTCAATTTGGTAAGATTCCTCAATAATATTATTTAAACTCCATTCTCTAATTTTTCTTCTCTATTTAGCCAAAAACTCGTCAAATATCATTTAAACTCCATTCTCTAATTTGTATTCTCTATATAGCCAAAAACAACCTACGGAAGGAAGTGAAGATTTTTCTTTTCTCTTTGAAAAATTCTTACTCTATTCATATAATAATACTTATAAACCTTCATCTTCCCATATTTTCCAAACAATTGTATTAAACCTCAAATCCCCTAAATTATTCCTCTTTTGGCCAAATATTCAATTCAAATTAGGAAAATTAATTTTTGTTTCTTTTACTTAAAATTAAACACTTACCCAATCATAATTCATGCTTTCTAACATGGTTCAAATGTAACATCATTCCTATAAATTATAACATAAATCCACAACTTCACATAATCATAATTTTGCATAATCCTTCATCAAACATAAAATTAAAGGAATTAATCATTTGGAGCATGTTATTTACCTCACTTTGATAAGGATTTAAGGAAAGAATGCAAGAAAAATCAAGTTTTCTTCTTCTCCCTCTTCAAACCCTAGTTTGAAATCCTTCCTCCAATGCACTCACCACCTTAAAATCAACCCCCTCTTGAAGTTTAATTAAGTTAATTACTCTAATTACTCACTTTAATTAGTGAAATCAATGAGAATTTAAGTAGAAAAATCACATAATTCTTCCCCCTCTCTTTGTTTAAAGCTCACGGCTAAAAGAGAAAAAATGGAGCATTTATAGTCTAACTTTTACCTATTTACACATTGGCCTCTATTTCTTCTCATTTCTATTTTTGTCACTCAACTCTTCTTTTTACTTAATTCTCACCATAACATCTTATATTTTATTCTATTGTATCCAATTACAATACTTGAAATCCTTTTATTTAATTTATTCAGTACTTTATTTATTTTATTGAGATTATAATTTAGCGGGTTTTCACACCCTTGCTCTTCAAGATGATTCATCCTCGAATCACCAACAAGTTTGATAGACAATTTCTTAATTATTTCAGTCGTTGGAGTTCTTTTCTTGCACATAATTGCCTATAACAACATTGTATGAATGTAGTTCCTGATAATAATTTCAAATAAGCATGTCTTCCCATCCACTTACGTGTATATTTTTGAATGATAACCATTGTTGTCCTCTTTCATTTGTTATCCCTTTGGCGCTGAATTGAAGTTCTCCATTCTTCACATTCTTTATTTGTTTCTTTATAAACATTTGCAAGTCGGGTCGTTCAGCCTCACGCTCTTTATCTAACATCATAAAAGCATTATGAGCATAAATATTTGAAACTCATAACCTCTGTTTCTCTTCCTTACTCATATTGAATCTCCTCAAATCAGCCCACCTTGGCTTTTCAGCCCTACTACCACTATTTGCTTTCGGTTCAGCCCTAACCTTCCTCATGTCTTGGGTGTTTGTGCTAGCCTCATTGCCACGTCTCTCCACCCGATCAAGTCTGTCACATATGTTCCCCATCACAAAATTCATCATCTCCATCATCTGCGTCATGGCTTGCATTTGGAACTTAAGTTTTCCCTCGGGAGGGGGTGGTGTGTTGTTTTGATCTAACATGATAGTACCTATAAAAATTGGTTAGTGGTAAAAACAATATCCTCACATCACTCGTGTTTCACTCAAACACTCTTAATATCCTCACATGCTCACACCTCTCGTCTCACCTTCTTGCGGTTCTTACAGAACTCAAACCAACACCAAATAGAACCAACTTGGCAGCACAATCCAAATATGTATATATGACTCAAGAAGCAATAAAAACTAGAAAACAAGCAAAATAAAATTGCGATGATAGTCTCATGAGTAGTAAGCAAATCTATCCGAAAATATGAACAAAACTGAAGACTCGAATAAAAACAGAAATGAAATATGTGAAATGATGAAACAACACCCAAATATGTTGGATATGTTGAAAATATACTGTAAGAAATGAAAACAACAGAAAGAAAGCGAATTTCAAAAGTTGACGCAAAATAGACCCGTTTACGATGAGTTATGTCTGAATCTAGAACCTAAAGTAAATGATGTCCAATTGAGCTAAAATTTTAGATATAGTGTGATTTTAACCCAAATAGATAGAATATAAACTTTGAGCAATTTACAATAAGGTTTGATATGTTGACGCAAAAACGTTATAAATCAAACCTAATTAGACCCGAAATTGAAAACCAAAGCAAATGATATCCAATTGACTCTAAAATTAATATTTGGTGTGATTAAGACCCCAATAATTAGAGTATTGAATTTGAGCTAATTCTAAGTTGATTTGATCTAATTTTCCCTTGTTTATTTTCTTGCAGCAGAAACCAATAAACATCTTTCTGAACGACTTTTTTTTCTTATTTTTATGCTATTGATATATTTTGGACAATAATAGAATGAAATGACAAAAAAATATTATTTTTTTAATATGCCGCAAATTCTAGGAGAAGAAGAAATTGGACACTAAGGAATTTTTGTGGAAACAACAAGAAACAAAAATTTCAGAAGGATATAACATGATTCATTGAGCCAAGCTCTGATATCAAATGATGCGAACCCCATTGTCACATGGTCATGCAACCTACACGCAAAGACACCAATTTTCAAAAAGCCAAGTAAATCAGGTTTGATAGGAGTGCGACACAAAGATAACTTGTACCTAGGCACCAATACTATTGAAAACGGAAACACCCACCCAACGAATAATGATTCATGAACGAGAAGTATAAGGATGATGTCATGAAGCCAATTGTTCTTTGATAAGTCATTTTTAGTTTTTTAAAGAACCATGGAAGGGAGATTATCTCACCAACACACACATACACAAAGTACGACAAACAAGAAGTTTTATTAATCTGAATTGTCTAACTTACATGTCTAGTTATGCCTTTATTTATACTAACTCTACACTTAAATAAATCCTAACAGACCCCACTTAGGTGGACTTATATGAGGCCCGTTTACAATTGACCTAAATAAGTTATAATAACCCAAAGAGTAAGAAAAAAATAATAAAAATCCTAAAACTACTATCCTAAATATGCTAAAATTAGATTTGTCACCATTAAGAAGTTCCAAATAGACTAGGAAATCTGATTTAAAGGTAGAATTAATTCTGAAGTCTTCTTTCCTTGTTGTAGCTAGGATGAATAAGGAATCCTTATAAGAAAAAGATTCTGAAATATTTATGAATCCTTGCCACACTTGGAAACTATATTGTAGCCCATTAAAGATCTTTATAGAACGAGGAGATTCCCAAAACAAGTTGCCACATCCTTTTAGAAAAAGAATCCTAGCCAAATAGGAAGTTCACAAGTCAAAAGAAAGTAAATAATAAAATTCATACAACCTCTGTTGACCAGTATTGTGGTGCTTTTCCAAACTCTGATTGACTTGAAATTATAACCTAAGGTAGGACAACATATCAGGAGACTCCACGTACAATTTCAGCTAGATCCAACGGTCGGATTGAGAATTATAATTATTGTCGTAAAACTAGATAGTTACGCATTTTATGTCAAAATCTGAATTTGATTGTTTTTTCATTGCCCGAATCGTATCATTATATGTCATTTCTTTTATAAAGACATCAAAATAAATAGAGTGAAGTGAATAGTTGATGATGCTCCTATGTCATTGAAACCCTCAAATACCTTTTAAGCGTATGAATTTTCCTTTCTCTCATAGCCATGAGTCATAACCTGTGTTACGTGCTTTAAAAGCCCTTTTTAATCAAGCACGCGTTTTGAATCGATAAATAATGCTCTCAAAACATGAAGAGCTTTTCTATAAAGGTCATGGCTTCACTAACTATGTTACTAGTTATTATGCATGCTGATAAAATGGTTGCTCAAAAGAGACAATCTTTCTTGATAGAACCTCGAGTTTTGACTCGAACCTCTTGCTGTTGAAATCCACAGAAGATCACCTCATCATGTACCATCAAATGATATAACTAAAATAAGAGATTGAAATTAACACACAGAACCATAAAATAGCCAAACAAATGTTTTAATCTTACATCAAGTCAATTTATGTTTTTAAAATGCGAAATAATCAAAGAATTGCATGTATGGAATGACGTGTGTTGGGTCTTTGACCAAGTTAATTTTCAGAACATACTTTGAAAATTGACATCCCTTTGGTTTCATTTCAACAATGAGATAGGGATGGGCATGATCTTTGAAAATCCATGGTTAACTATTGAGAAAAAAGCGATTGTGTAAATGCAGGTGGTCCATTGATGGGTCTCATAAAATCCTTTATGAAGATAATACAAAGCCTAGTCAAATTTGTGGATAATGCTTAGATTATAAAAGAAAAGTATAGTTTAATTGGAGGCAACTTCGTGGTTGATTAACAATCCAATATGAGACCGACACTAGAAAACCTTTTGATAATTGTTAGCATGATGCACACAGCTAATCAAATGACAATTTTTGAAATAATCCAAAAAGTGAATGATTTGTTAAACTTTTTCATGAAAAAGCAAGCAATACCACACTTGGTGGCATGGTCAAGCATAATAAACAATGAGAGCAGTAATCATCGTGACAGCCCAGGATGGGCACTTACATTCAAGTAGAGGATTAACAAATGTTAAACTCAAATGAGCCGGTGAATCATAAAAAAAAGGCACCTTATGATAATGGAGCATTAAAGAGGGGTTATATGTATGCAATGCATAAATGTTTTTGAATTTTTTTATGAAAAAATTATTGATGAAATAAAGCAAGATTTTGATGAATTTAAGTTGACAAAGAAAGAATCTTTGAGCTATAATAACAAGGAAATTCATTTAAACCCTGCAATTAGGAAAGAAAAAAGAGAAGAACCCTATTATTAGATAATTCTCAAGAAAAAGAGAAGATAAACCTTGTCATCAAGAAGAGTCTTCAGGTCAACCTTGTAATTAGGAAGCACCATGTTTTCTAACCCTATGATCGAGAAGTATTAGGTCAACCCTATCATCAGGTCAACCCTATGTTCAAACCCCGCGATCGAGAAGTATCAGGTCAACCCTACCATCAGGAAGGATAAGTCAACCCTATAATAAGGAAGTACCAGTTTTTCGACCCTATAATTAGGAAGTATTAGGTCAGCTCTACAATCAAGAAGCACCAAGTTCAAATCCTGCAATCAGAAAATATCAATTCAACCTTGCCATCGGGAAGGATAGGTTAACCCTATAATCAGGAAGCACAAAGAAATTCAACTTTGTCATCAGGAAATCTAGTTAACCTTATCATCAGGAAAAGTCCACACGTCAACCCTGTAATAAGAAATCACCAGGAAAGTTTAAGGAGAACTTGATCAAACCATAATTAAGAAGAAAGAAAAGGAAGAACCTCACCATCATGAATCCTATTTTTTAAACCCTCCAATCAGAAAGAAAAGTGAGAAGAACCCTACAATTAGAAAATTCTCAAGAAAAGAAGAAAGTTCAAACTCTGTTAACAGGAAAAACAAGAAAAAGCATACCATTAATAATTTGAGTTTTGGGAACCCTGTCATCAGGAATCTCAATTTTCAATTCTACAATCAAAATGTTTTGGATTAAATCAACATAATTAAAGACACCCTCAGAAAATTCTAGTTGAAAGGGATCTTTGAGATTTAGGATTTTAGGTCAAATAAGCTGAAAAAAAAAGACAGTTATGTAGGAGAATAGCTATGAGAATACGGTTCTCCTAGCAGACAAAGATTTTGGTTTTGGATAAAGGAAATCACCAGACTGGGATTTCAAGTTGACCGAGCTATAGATAAAGATTTTAGTTCTAATTAAAGGGAATCATAAGATTAGGATTTAAGGTTAACTGAGTTACAGACAAAGATTTTGGTTCTGGTTAAGGGGAATTGTCATAATCTATTTTTGGGTTATATCCTCTAATTTTCCTTTTAAAAAAAAACAAAAGCAATAATAACAAGTAGACTAGCAATTTGACAAAACTTGGCTGCGGAAGGTTTCAGATATACATAGAAAAATCAAGTTGGAGTTTTGAATGAAATTGGGAGCCTTATCATACCCCATTGTACTCAAGACTAGAGAGATAATACAGATTTAAGGTTAAATTAAATAATTGTTGGATGAATCTGCATAAACATTAAGTCCGGGGACATAATTTGATTTTTGATAGGCTAATTTGATTTAATTATACGCCAAATTAAAAGTTTAATTGTGTTTAAGAATTAATTTGGGTCAAATTAAATGATTTAATTAGGTGCAAGAACTTAATTATACTTTTAATGAGTCAAATTAATTTTATTAGAAACTTAATTGGTGAAAAATTAAATCTCGGAGCTCAATATGAGCTTAATTGAGAAGATTGAAATTTTAGAGGACCAAACTTAATTTTTACAAAGTTAATTGATTGAAATTAGGGGTAAAATTGCAAGAAAATTAGAAGTTTAGGGTGGTCAATTAGAGGTTAAATTAACAAAATTCACAGTCAATGACTTTTTGAAAAAGGCGCTAAACTTCGGGGACTTATTTTGATTGAAGAGAAGGGTGAAATTGAAGAAATTAAAAGTTTAATGGTCAACTGAGGGTCAATTTACATAAATCCAATACAAAGGATCACAATGAAAAAAACACTGAAATTTAGGGCTAATATTAAAGTTTAGGGAGGGCAAAATTGCGTAAAATCAAAAGTTTGGGGTTAATTAGCGATGCAATTAAAAAAAATCAAAAGCTAAAGGACTAAATTGAATTTTGGTTGAATCCCTAAATTAAAACTCTAAAAGCCAAAACAACGTCGCTTTATTTAAATGAAACGACGTGTTTTGACTAAACAATACAAAAAAATTTCTTAGGTGGCTATTTTTTTTTGAGAATTTAATGTTTCATCTCTTAACCAAACTAGATAAACCCTACACTACTATGATGGTCTGATATTATACTACACCCCAATGCAATCCTTGTTGACTGGTTGCCCTTATAGCCGTTATGGCGTCGCCTGAAAGAGGCCAACTCGACCAGCTTTAGCAGCCCAATTTTAAAAGACCATGATGACACCTTTGACCCAACAATTGTGATCTTTCCCACCTAAATCAAGGGCCAAGATTGGTCCTCAATGAGGAAAAATGCCCCTCTTCCACCCCCTTATAAATAAGGGTGGATTCTAGGTATTGAGCAGGAAGAAATGAGAGGTTAAAGTTGGAGAAAAATCAACTTTCCCCTCTATTTCTATTTTTCTTCTCTTTGCCAGTTTTCTTCCATTTCCTTTGTTCTGTGCCTCCACCACTAGCCACACGCTAGACTTCCTAGCACAACCAGGAATGCCACTAGCAAGTCTTCTTCTTCTTCTTCTTCTTCTAGTACCCTCGGTGGCTATTACATGCAGAATTCATTCTACATGCAATGACAAAATATAATTAACATAGGCCGACCTGGATCCATTTAAGCTCAACCTAGATGTTTGTGCCGAATCCAGCCCAACATAAAAGGAAATGAGGATAGAGGATTGTTAGGTCATCAGTCGGCCCAACCTAACTTGACCGGGTTAAAAACAATATTAAAATATTTTAAAAATTCAAATTTTTCAAAGGGCATTTTTAAAAATTTTATAGGCCCCTCGCATGTTTTTATAATAATTTTGCATAATATCACATTGTAGACTTACATTGTAAAATACAAACCTAGTATTAAAAGTATCTGATTTTCTCTAAAATTTCAAAAAACAAATCTGAAAATTTTAAAATAAACTTTCATTTCAAAAACAAAAAAATATGTTTGGTTTTCATGGACAAGCCCAAGTCCTAAAAGTTTTACATGCATATTTTATATAATAAAAAGGATAAAATAACCTTTTTATCATGTTTTAAGAAATGCGAAAATAGATATCATAATTGGTTTATGATTATCCATTAGAATTTGACTAATATATAAAAAATCTCATTATAATTAGTTTGTCATTCGGAATACTAGGTCTTAGCTATATCCAAGAAATAAATAAAATTAGGCCTTAGGATGGTTAAAATTTAACCCAATAAGGTAGAGACTTTCTCACGAAGGAGGATCTGCTTTGTACCTTAAACAATACCAATGGATATGAACACGACTTAGAATGATAATCAAACAATAATTCAACTTGCCTTAGATAGGTTACACTAGGGGTGATACATCTTCCACTTGCACAACTAGTTCTTTACATGGACTCTTATAAACCATTATGTTTCCTAATGACCATAACACTTGGTGACAACTCCTGAACTTTATAATCATAATTTTATGATTAAACCCTAACCTCTTTTTTACCATTTTCAGGAGGCAGCTCCACTATTCGACACCGTGCACATCACAACAGGATGATGACTCCACTAGGGAATACTTTGTCTGGTTGGACTAAACTTTGCTTGTTTGATTGTTTTCATGTTTATTTTGGTTTGTTTAATTTTAGCACATTTAACATGTATTTTTACATATTGCTCATGTATAAGTACATTAAGTAAGGATTAATGCCTCATGTATTTGAATTTTTTAGAATAAACTCAATTCTACATTAGGTGGGGAGTAACAATTTGCCTCATAACTTTCAATCAAGGTTCAAACTCGTGAAACATCCACCTATGAGCTGATCGTTTACTTGATAATAACGATCATACTATACCCTAATTGTTCCTTGTAAACCCGATACTACTTTCATGAAAGATAGTCACTAGGTAGAATATAGACCCTTTTTGAGACTATGTTAAAAGCTTACTCCTCATGTAATGACCTATAACCTTCTCTTACGGTATAGACTCCCTAATAATTCTTTTTGGATCAAGGCAGACCTGATTAATAATCATGAACTCCATAGGATTTTCTAAGTTAAGACCATGATTTTTCTGAATATGGGTAATAATTCGAGATGATGTAATTAGTTAGGGGGAATTGCGCATAAAAACTAAGGAGATTACTTCGCATAAAAACTATTTTGTCTTTTTTTTATAATAAAAAAGGCCCACATTTTTTGTTTTTCACTCTCCAATGTACATGGATTTAATTAAGACAAGGACTTAGAAAAACTCTTTTCAAATTAATCAGACTATAAATTTTTTTACATATTTAATAAAACAAAGTCATGGATTAGCTCTTCAAACAGGTTAATCCATACCCAATATGCATGTATATACATTTGCATCCATACATACATATACATTCATTTTGAATGACATACACACATGCATCAGATTGAAATATAAGTCCCCAAAGAGCTGCAATTCGTAAAGTTTACAAAACCCGATTCAAACTAAGAAACATGGAAGATGAAGAGCGCACCTACCATCATGCTTATTTCCAAGAAGAATTGGAGTCTCTGAAGGCTAACATGGCTCTCTTTGCAAGCTTACTCGAGCAAGCACTCATAAATACCTTTAGTGAAGGTCCTTCTAATAGACATGTCACCCAAGCAATAACTCCACTTAAAGAAAGGGTGGGAGAACAAGGTCAGAATCCCCAATATAATCCAATATTTGTGTAGTCAACAACACCGGTACCAGCCTTTACAGTTGTAGATGCATTTGCCAACAAATCTCATAAAACAAGATCATTTGTTATAAAGATAAAATGGCGGCACTAAAAGCCCGAATCAAGGTCATTATATGAGTAGGCTTGTATAACCCAGTATAGGCCATAGAAATGTGTCTAGTCCTAAATGTAGGCATACCAAAAATGTTTCGTGTTCCCAAGTCTATCAAATACACTAGAACTCAATGCCCTATCACCTATCTCAAATCCTATTGCAATAAAATGACAAAAGTAGTATATAATAAAAAAACAACTAATACACTTTTTTCAAGATACATTATGGATAGATTTGAACTTGAATGGGGTAGCATTGAGGTAGTACATGAGACTTGATAATATAAAGATTCGAAGATGAAAAGATCTGGTGAATGCTTTCATAAGCAATACAAGTATAACATGGATATTGCTCATGACAAGACCAGCTTGTCCAATCTAGAAAAAAAGAGATAAAGAAAGCATGAAAGGGTATGCTTAGAGATGGAGAGATCTGGTTGTGCAAGTACATCTCCCACTTTTGAATAAAGAAATGGTCACCTTATTCACAAATACGCTTAAGGCACTATACTACGAGCATGTGATGGGTAGCTCAACACATCAGTTCAATGATGTTGTAGTTATAGTTAAGCGTATAAAGCAAGGAATAAGAAGTGGTAGAATTTTTGTGCCCATTGAGAAAAATAGCTTTAGAGGAAAAAAGGAGATTGATCTTGTCGAGAGTGGTTGCAAACGTAAGAAGGGCCAAATCCAAAATTATAACAGTCCATCCTCTTCATCCCAAATTACTAACATTAACTTTAACTCTCAATTTCCTGTCAGAAAACCCGAGCCTCAAAATAACTAGATCAAAAAACAAACTGAAAATTTCCCAAGGAAGAACTATCAAAGAGTCCAAGAACATATACCCCCGTTACCACTATTCTTAAACGAGATGTACCAAAAGCTACTGAGCATCGAGCAAGTAGCTCCAGTACCACTCACGCCTTTGCGGCCACCTTACCCCAGCTGGTATAAACCACACATTACCTGCGAGTATCATGCAAGCGCTGCAGGACATAACATTCATACTTACAATGCCTTCAAAAAGAAGCTCCTATAATTAATCAAGGCTGGTTGGATAATGTTTGAAGAAACTCCAAACGTGAGTACAATCCCCCTACATAATCATGTTTCAGGTAGTGGTTCGGTAAATGCACTAGAGGAGAAATGAACAAGGAATTTAAAAGTGCTAATGGATAGAATTTATAAGATGCTGATAAAAGCAGGGTATAAGGAAGGTGCCATGAACTTCTGCGAGTATCACAGTGAAGAAGGCCATATGATTAACCAATGTGAAGGCTTTTGCGACAAAGTGATATAAATGATGAATTAAGGGATTCTTCGAATTGAAAATGGGATGAATAGAGAGGGATTCATGATGGATGTATCTAGTAAAAACAAAGAAATTTATTTGGTGCAATTCACTACGGGTGGATTGCCCAAATTAATCATGTCCACACCCATAGTGGTACAATGTCTTACCCAATAATTACACGTACTCCTTCTAGAGCATGCAGCCAACACCCATCTTTTAAGCAGAAGTCGGAGGCTTAACTCGCAATGGAAGATGTTTCACCCTGGAAGAGCTAGAGAAATAAAGGAAGGCCAAGGGTAGGAAAGTGGTTGACTTGACAAAAGAAAGAAATAAACTCATCACTAAAGGAAAAACCAACGAATTCTTAAAGATGATAAAACATAGTGAAAACAGTATAGCAAACTTGTCTTGGTAAATCGGTAAAAATAGATATCATTAGATCTTAGCAAACAATAAAAAATAATACAGCTTACTTTAAAAAGGTATACTAATAGTATTAATATTTTCTCTTTACACAATCAATTGATTACCTAAAATCTTTAAAAAACTAGTTAGAATTTCTAGTAGCTACGACAGTAGTTAACCCCTGCTAAATTAAAAACCATTCGGAGACACTACCTGAAAAATAATTACTGTGACGACACACGAAGATGTACGCGAACACTTAAGTCAAAAACTAGAGAATAAAACTCATATTCCCATTAGGTATTTCTCACTGCTTTTGTGCTCGCGTTTCAAGGTCTTAAAAATGATATGATATTAAAAAACGAAAAAGGAAAAACGGTAAATAATTAAACTGACATTGGTGATCTTCTTGCTCTGCTTATTCTTAAAAATGAAAATATTAATGAAACCAGAGAAACGTATAAGTTAGAGAATTCGATATCTTAGGATTCAATATAGCTAAAGAGGACACGTTCGCCGATTGTAATATCTTTCTAAATTTTAGCTATTTTGGGAATCAGTTTTATATGTGATATCAAAACTGAAAGACATATCGATAATGTATATAAATTAAAAAAAATTAATTGAATTACATGTAAATTAATCATATAAAAAAATTAGATATTTTTCATACATGTTTTCTAATTAAAAACTTTAGAAATTGGCTCGTATTTAGAGGCCGTTCGGCATTACGTTTGTAATTGCGTTTCATCAAATTTTAAAAAAAATTTTGGCTAAAATTGAGTGTGGTTTGTACTTTTTAGATCGTTTTGATGTGCTGATATCAAAAATAATTTTTAAAAAATAAAAAAATATCATTGACATGTATTTCGGCACGAAAAGGTATTTGTAAAGCAACCGCTACCACACTGCCAAACACACTCTTAGACTCGGTGTTTTTCAATCTATATTTTAAAAATCTAACAGTTTATAATTTATCTTTATATTTTAAATTATTTTGAAAAATAATATTTATACAAAACCTTCTGTTTTTACTCTTTCTTTGTTACTTTAGAAATTAAACTTTATATCTTGAGCTTACATTTAAATAATAGTTTACATTATCAACATCACATGAAAAAAAAATCTGAATATTTATAAATTTATTATTATATTTAATTTAATAATGCCTCAAAATAATAAAAATGCCATCCATTTGACAATTGCTTGCAATTTAAAAAAAAAGTAGTCGTTACTTACATTTAATTTCATTACAATAATGCCATCAAAACATGATTTTAACAAGAATGCTTCCTCTTCCATTACCATTTACAACAACAATTGACTGAAAATTTCTAGCAATCTTATCATCCAAATCTTCAATAGAACAACTACAAGCTATCAAAGAAACTCCCTTTTAACACATCTAAAATTGAAGCAAAAACACATGCTAAATTCAAGAAAACCCTCATCCAAAATTCTATCTAACACACTTTAAAAAAAAATTGTCAACAACATGAGATTTTCATGAAACACACATTCAACAAGAACCATTCACATTATTGACATGTCATTATTATCTACATCAAATGCTAATAGCTCATAAACTTCCAACATAATTTTACCCCATCTTCAAGTTTATTATCAAATATAATTTTACCCCATCTTCAAGAATAGAAAGTGTATAAAATATTGAAAAAGAGCAGCTATTAGGATATAAAAACAATAATAATAAGAATAATCTATTCTATATATTGATGAATAGTCATGCAACAATATTTTTATTAATTGGTGCAAACCTATAAATGCAATAGAATTAATTACGATAGAAAGAGGAGGTGCTAATGATGCATCACAAATATTAGATGAATTAAAAAAAAATGAATTACGTAGAGTTTAGATCAAGAATCACAATATAAATACTACATTTGCAAGTGTTAAGTTGTTATTGATAACTATTTTAGTATGTATAATGGTAATGTTCCTACTAACTATCCCATTTGAAATGATATAAAAAATTATTTCTGAGGTTTTATGTAATAATATAAAATTTTGAATTAATGTAATTTTTTTAATATTATATTAGAATTTTTATAATCAAATAATTATAAATAATTATAAGTTTAAATCTTATCATACATTTTTATTCTTTGAATATAAAAAAATTAAGTACAATCTATTGATAAGTGCATACAAATTCGAAGTTAAAAAAATCATTTTAGAAGATGTCTTGGACATGTAGAAACCATCCTAGACACTTCACTTGATACCCTAAAAGACTAATAAAAATACCCCGTATAAGACACTAAAAAACAACTTAATTTATTAAAAAAATAAAAATTTAACATGGTGTTATAATTTATATCTTTATATTTATTATTTTATTAAATCAGATTAAGTTTGAGTTTATCTTATAAAGATATTTATATAAATTTTAAATAGTATTTACCAAATTAATACTTATATTAAAAAAAAAGAATAAATTAGGAACAATACGATTTAATGCGTAGAAAAGTCTCTAATTGCCGTGCCAATATGACAGGTATGCGGTCATGACTCCATTACATACTTTAGGATGGAAGATGAATTGCTGTCATCTGTGTGGTGTAGTCGATATTTGTTGAAGCGAAAAATTATATTTATTATTTAATATATCTAAAAGAATTATATTTGTTGAAGCAAAAAATTATATACATATAATAAAATAACTGGAGATCTATGTTTGCTCATAAATTAAAAAAATAATGATAATTAAAAATAAAAAAGTAAAAAAAATCAAGAAACAAGTATAAATCAAGATATTTAATTTTATAAGACGAGATATTTATCTAGTTGTATTTACTAAATTTTTTTAATTAAAATAATTTTTTAATTCAATCAAACGATAATGAAACACACGTTAAATTATTTAAATAAAATATTATGCAAGATAAAAAAAATAATAGATAAATCAGAAATATTATCTGAAAATAAATATTTTTTATTTTCAAAAATAAATTTCAAAAGATAAAAAAATTAAAAAAAATCACTATAGAAAAATTAAACACACAAAATAATTTTAAAAAAAATATCTATAAAAAAAAGTTAATTAAGAGAATAAAAAAATCACAGATGAACTATATTAATTGAAACATAAATTTAAAAATTATTTAAAAAATAATATAAATTAAAAAAATTTTAAAAAAATAATAGCTTAGATGTTATAGACCCAAATGGGTTAAATAAGTTTTTTCTTTTATATATATATATATATATATATATATATATATATATATATATATATATATAGACACACACGAAAAAGAGACCATAT
>Ga0325414_1002097_pt1 | contig 19925 bp, 9 predicted proteins | sample PopdelMetagenome_8_FD_206183 | JGI IMG/M metagenome (GOLD analysis project Ga0325414, IMG submission 206183) | Populus deltoides microbial communities from Bellville, Georgia, United States - Leaf-PdKOR-R3 | ecosystem: Host-associated > Plants > Phyllosphere > Phylloplane/Leaf | place: USA... | reverse complement strand
CTTGTAGTGGATGTGGAACCGCTACTCGGTGAGGCGGAGGTCTCGTCGCTCGAGACCATAGGACCGGTTCGCACGGCCATAACTTTTGATCGGTCCGTTGGAGCGCCCTCAAATTTTTACAGGAGTTCCTGGAAGCTGTTTTCCTTGTAGTACATGTGGAATCCCTACTCGGTGAGGCGGAGGTCTCGTCGCTCGAGACCAGAGTACCGGTTCGAAAGGGCCATAACTTTTGATCCGACCGTTGGATCTCCCTCAAATTTTTACAGGATTTTTTGGAAGCTGTTTTCCTTGTAGTGGATGTGGAATCGCTACTCGGTGAGGCCGAGGTCTTGTTGCTCGAGACCATGGTACAGGTTCGAAAGGGACATAACTTTTGATCAAACCGTTGGATCGTCCTCAAATTTTTACAGTAGTTTCCGGAAGCTGGTTTCCTTGTAGTGGATGTGGAACCGCTACTCGGTGAGGCGGAGGTCTCGTCGCTCAAGACAAGAGTAACGATTTGAAAGGGCCATAACTTTTGATTGGACCGTTGGATCGCCCTCAAATTTTTACAGGACTTTCCGGAAGCTGTTTTCCTTGGAGTACATGTGGAATCTTTACTCGGTGAGGCGGAGGTTTCATCGCTTGAGACCAGAAACCAATTCGAAAGGGCCATAACTTTTGATCTGACCGCTGGATCTCCCTCAAATTTTTACAGTAGTTTCTGGAAGCCATTTTCCTTGTAGTAGATGTGGAACCGCTACTCGGTGAGACGGAGGTCTCGTCGCTCGAGAACAGAGTACCGGTTTGAAAGGGCCATAACTTTTGATCAAATTTTTACAGGAGTTTCCGAAAGCTGTTTTCCTTGTAGTAGATGTGGAATCCCTACTCGGTGAGGCGGATGTCTCGTCGCTCGAGAGTACCGGTTCGAAAGGGCCATAACTTTTGATCCGAGCGTTGGATCGCCTTCAAATTTTTACAGGAGTTTCCGGAGGCCAATTTCCTTGTAGTAGATGTGGAATCGCTACTCGGTGAGGCGGAGGTCTCGTCGCTCGAGACCATAGTACCGGTTCGAAAGGGCCATAACTTTTGATCCGACCGTTGGATCGCCCATAAATGTTTACAGGAGTTTCCGGACGCCGTTTTCCTTTTAGTAGATGTGGAATCGCTACTCTGTGAGGCAGAGGTCTCGTAGCTGGAGACCAGAGTCCCGGTTTCGAAATGGCTATAACATTTTATCCGACCGTTCGATCTCCCTCAAATTTTAACAGGATTTTCCGGAAGCTGTTTTCCTTGAAGTACAAGTGGAATCTATACTCGGTGAGGCGGAGGTTTCATCGCTCGAGATCAGAATAGCAGTTCGAAAGGGCCATAACTTTTGATCAGACCGTTGGATCGCCCTCAAATTTTTACAGGAGTTTCCGGACGCCGTTTTCCTTGTAGTAGATGTGGAATCGCTACTCGGTGAGGCGCAGGTCTCGTCGCTCGAGACCAGAGTACCCGTTCGAAAGGGCCATAACTTTTGATCCGACCGTTGGATCGCCTATAAATTTTTACAGGAGTTTTCGAAAGCCGTTTTCCTTGTAGTAAATGTGGAATCGCTACTCTGTGAGGTGGAGGTCTCATAGCTGGAGACCAGAGTACCGGTTCGAAAGGGCCATTACTTTTGATCAGACCGTTGGATCGCCCTCAAATTTTTACAGTAGTTTCCGGAAGCTGTTTTCCTTGTAGTGGATGTGGAACCGCTACTCGGTGAGGCGGAGGTCTCGTCGCTCGAGACCATAGTACCGGTTCGAACGGGCCATTACTTTTGATCAGACCGTTGGATCGCCCTCAAATTTTTACAGGAGTTTTCGGAAGCTGTTTTCCTTATAGTAGATGTGAAATCCCTACTCGGTGAGGCGGATGTCTCGTCGCTCGAGAACAGAGTACCGGTTCGAAAGGGCCATAACTTTTGATCCGAGCGTTGGATCGCCCTCAAATTTTTACAGGAGTTTCCGGAGGCTAATTTCCTTGTAGTAGATGTGGAATCGCTACTCTGTGAGGCAGAGGTCTCGTAGCTGGAGACCAGAATACCGGTTCGAAATGGCCATAACTTTTTATCCGACCGTTAGATCTCCCTCAAATTTTAACGGGACTTTCCGGAAGCTGTTTTTCTTGGAGTACAAGTGGAATCTCTACTCGGTGAGGCGGAGGTTTCATCGCTCGAGACCAGAATAGCAGTTCGAAAGGGTCATAACTTTTGAACAGACCGTTGGATCGCCCTCAAATTTTTACAGGAGTTTCCGGACGCCGTTTTCCTTGTAGTAGATGTGGAAGCGCTATTCGGTGAGGCGCAGGTCTCGTCGCTCGAGACCAGAGTACCCGTTCGGAAGGGCCATAACTTTTGATCCGACCGTTGGATCGCCTATAAATTTTTACAGGAGTTTCCGCAAGCCGTTTTCCTTGTAGTAGATGTGGAATCGCTACTCTATGAGGTGGAGGTCTCGTAGCTGGAGACCAGAGTATCGGTTCGAAAGGGCCATAACTTTTGATCCGACCGTTGGATCTCCCTCAAATTTTTACAGGATTTTTTTGAAGCCGTTTTCCTTGTAGTGGATGTGGAATCGCTACTCGGTGAGGCGGAGGTCTTGGAGCTCGAGACCATAGTACCGGTTCGAAAGGGACATAACTTTTGGTCAAACCGTTGGATCGTCCTGAAATTTTTACAGTAGTTTCCGGAAGTTGTTTTCCTTGTAGTAGATGTGGAACCGCTACTCGGTGAGGCGGAGATTTCGTCGCTCGAGACCCGAGTACCGGTTCGAAAGGGCAATAACTTTTGATCAGATCGTTGCATCGTCCTCAAATTTTTATAGTAGTTTCTGGAAGCCGTTTTCCTTGTAGTGAATGTGGAACCGCTACTCGGTGAGGCGGAGGTCTCGTCGCTCGAGAACAGAATACCGGTTTGAAAGGGCCATAACTTTTGATCAGACCGTTCGATCGCCCTTAAATTTTTGCAGGAGTTTTTGGACACTGTTTTCCTTGTAGTAGATGTGGAATCCCTACTCGGTGGGGCGGATATCTCGTCGCTCGAGAGTACCGGTTCGAAAGGGCCATAACTTTTGATCCGACCGTTGGATCGCCTATAAATTTTTACAGGAGTTTTCGAAAGCCGTTTTCCTTGTAGTAGATGTGGAATCGCTACTCTGTGAGGTGGAGGTCTCGTAGCTGGAGACTAGAGTACCGGTTCGAAAGGGCCATAACTTTTGATCCGACCGTTGGATCTCCCTCAAATTTTTACAGGATTTTTTTGAAGCTGTTTTCCTTGTAGTGGATGTGGAATCGCTACTCGGTGAGGCGGAGGTCTTGGAGCTCGAGATCATGGTACCAGTTCGAAAAGGACATAACTTTTGATCAGACCGTTGGATCGTCCTCAAATTTTTACAGTAGTTTCCGGAAGCTGTTTTCCTTGCAATGGATGTGGAACCGCTACTCGGTGAGGCGGAGGTCTCGTCGCCCGAGACCATAGTACCGGTTCGAACGGGCCATTACTTTTGATCGGACCATTGGATCGCCCTCAAATTTTTACAGAAGTTTCCGGAAGCTGTTTTTCTTGTAGTAGATGTGGAATCGCTACTCGGTGAGGCGGAGGTCTCGTCGCTCGAGACCAGAGTTCCGGTTCGAAAGGGCCATAACTTTTGATCAGACCGTTGGATCGCCCTTAAATTTTAATAGGAGTTTCCGGACGCCGGTTTTGCTTGTAATGGATGTGGAATCACTACTATGTGAGGCGGAGGTCTCGTAGCTGGAGACCAGATTACCGGTTCGAAAGGGCCATAACTTTTGATCCGACCGTTGGATCGCCCATAAATTTTTACAGGACTTTCCGGACGCCGTTTTCCTTGTAGTAGATGTGGAATCGCTACTTTGTGAGGCGGAGGTCTCGTCGCTCGAGACAAGAGTACCGGTTCGAAAGGGCCATAACTTTTGATCCGACCGTTGGATCTCCCTTAAATTTTTACAGGAGTGTCCGGAAGCTGTTTTCCTTGTAGTAATCGCTACTCGGTGAGGCGGATGTCTCGTCACTCGAGAACAGAGTACCGTTTCGAAAAGGGCCATAACTTTTGATCCGATCGTTGGATCGCCCTCAAATTTTTACAAGACTTTCCGGAAGCTGTTTTCCTTGGAGTACATGTGGAATCTTTACTCAGTGAGGCAGAGGTTTCATCGCTCGAGACCAGAATAGCAGTTCGAAAGGGCCATAACTTTTGATCAGACCGTTGGATCGCCCTCAAATTTTTACAGGAGTTTCAGGACGCCGTTTTCTTTGTAGTAGATGTGGAATCGCTACTCTGTGTGGCGGAGGTCTCGTAGCTGGAGACCAGATTACCGGTTCGAAAGGGCCATAACTTTTGATCCGACTGTTGGATCTCCCTTAAATTTTTACAGGATTTTCCGGAAGCTGTTTTCCTTGTAGTAGATGTGGAATCCCTACTCGGTGACGCGGATTTCTCGTCACTCGAGAACAGAGTAACGGTTCGAAAGGGCCATAACTTTTGATCCGACCGTTGGATCGCCCTCAAATTTTTACAGGACATTCCGGAAGTTGTTTTTCTTGTAGTAGATGTGGAATCGCTACTCGGTGAGGCGGAGGTCTCGTCGCTCGAGACCAGAGTTCCGGTTCGAAAGGGCCATAACTTTTGATCAGACCGTTGGATCGCCCTCAAATTTTAATAGGAGTTTCCGGACGCCGTTTTTGCTTGTAATAGATGTGGAATCACTACTATGTGAGGCGGAGGTCTCGTAGCTGGAGACCAGATTACCGGTTCGAAAGGGCCATAACTTTTGATCCGACCGTTGGATCGCCCATAAATTTTTACAGGACTTTCCGGACGCCGTTTTCCTTGTAGTAGATGTGGAATCGCTACTTTGTGAGGCGGAGGTCTCGTCGCTCGGGACAAGAGTACCGGTTCGAAAGGGCCATAACTTTTGATCCGACCGTTGGATCTCCCTTAAATTTTTACAGGAGTGTCCGGAAGTTGTTTTCCTTGTAGTAATCGCTACTCGGTGAGGCGGATGTCTCGTCACTCGAGAACAGAGTACCGTTTCGAAAAGGGCCATAACTTTTGATCCGACCGTTGGATCGCCCTCAAATTTTTACAAGACTTTCCGGAAGCTGTTTTCTTTGGAGTACATGTGGAATCTTTACTCAGTGAGGCGGAGGTTTCATCGCTCGAGACCAGAATAGCAGTTCGAAAGGGCCATAACTTTTGATCAGACCGTTGGATCGCCCTCAAATTTTTACGGGACTTTCCGGAGGCCGTTTTCCTTGTAGTAAATGTGGAAACGCTACTCTGTGAGGCGGAGGTCTCGTAGCTGGAGACCAGATTACCGGTTCAAAAGGGCCATAACTTTTGATCCGACCGTTGGATCTCCCTTAAATTTTTACAGGATTTTCCGGAAGCTGTTTTCCTTGTAGTAGATGTGGAATCCCTACTCGGTGAGGCGGATGTCTCGTCACTCGAGACCAGAGTACCAGTTCGAAAGGGCCATAACTTTTGATCCGACCGTTGGATCGCCCTCAAATTATTAGAGGAGTTTCCGGAAGCCGTTTTCATTGGAGTAAATGTGGAATCGCTACTCGGTGAGTCTGAGGTCTCGTCGCTTCAAACTAGAGTACCGGTTCGAAAGGACCATAACTTTTGATCCGACCGTTGGATCGCCCTCAAATTTTTATGGGAGTTTTCGGAAGCCGTTTTCATTGGAGTAAATATGGTATCGCTACTCGGTGAGGCGGAGGTCTCGTCGCATCAAACTAGAGTACCGGTTTGAAAGGGCCATAAGTTTTGATCCGACCGTTGGATCGCCCTTAAATTTTTACAGGAGTTTCCGGACGCTGTTTTCCTTGTAGTAGATGTGGAATCGCTACTGTGTGAGGCGGAGGTCTCGTAGCTGGAGGCCAGATTACCAGTTCGAAAGGGCCACAACTTTTGATCCGACCGTTGGATCTCCCTTAAATTTTTACAAGAGTTTCCGGAAGCTGTTATCCTTGTAGTAATCGCTACTCGGTGAGGCGGATGTCTCGTCACTCGAGAACAGAGTACCGGTTCGAAAGGGCCATAACTTTTGATCCGACCGTTGGATCACCTTTAAATTTTTACAGGACTTTCCGGAAGCTGTTTTCCTTGGAGTACATGTGGAATCTCTACTCAGTGAGGCGGAGGTTTCATCGCTCGAGACTAGAGTACCAGTTCGAAAGGGCCATAACTTTTGATCCGACCGTTGGATCGCCCTCAAATTTTTACAGGAGTTTCCGGAAGCTGTTTTCCTTGTAGTAGACGTGGAATCACTACTCTGTGAGGCGTAGGTCTCATCGTTGGAGACCAGAGTACCGGTTTGAAAGGGGCATAACTTTTGATCCGACCGTTGAATCTCCCTCAAATTTTTACAGGACTTTGCGAAAGCTGTTTTCCTTGGAGTACATGTGGAATCGCTACTCGGTGAGGCGGAGGTCTCGTCGCTGGAGACCAGAGTACCGGTTCGAAAGCGGCATAACTTTTTATCCGACCGTTGGATCTCTTTCAAATTTTTACAGGACTTTGCGGAAGCCGTTTTCCTTGTAGTCGATGTGAAATGCTACTCGGCGAGTTAGAGGTATCGTCGCTCGAGACCAGAGTACTGGTTCGAAAGGCCCATAACTTTTGATTCGACCGTTGGATCGCCCTCAAATGTTTACAGGAGTTTCCGGAAGCCGTTTGCCTTGTAGTATATGTGGAATCGCTACTTGGTGAGGCGGAGGTCTCGTAGCTAGAGACCAGATTACCGGTTCGAAAGGGCCATAACTTTTGATCTGACCGTTGGACCGCCCTCAAATTTTTACAGGATTTTCCAGAAGCTGGTTTTCTTGGAGTAGATGTGGAATCGCTACTCGGTGAGGCGGAGGTCTCGTCGCTCGAGACCAGAGTACCGGTTCGAAAGGGCCATAAGTTTTGATCCGACCATTGGATCGCCCTCAAATGTTTACAGGATTTTCCAGAAGCTATTTTCCTTGGTGTACATGTGGAATCGCTACTGGGTGAGGCGGAGGTCTCGTCGCTCGAGACGAGAGTACCGGTTCGAAAGGGCCATAACTTTTGATTCGACCGTTGGATGGCCCTTAAATTTTTACAGGAGTTTCCCGAAGCTGTGTTTCTTGGAGTAGATGTGGATTCGCTACTCGGTGAGTCGGAGGTCTAGTCGCTCGAGACCATAGTACCGGTTCGAAAGAGCCATAACTTTTGATCCGACCGTTGAATCGCCCTCAAATTTTTACAGGAGTTTGCGAAAGCTTTTTTCCTTTGACTACATGTGGTATCGCTACTCGATGAGGCTGAGGTCGTCGTCGCTTCAGACTAGAGTACCGGTTCGAAAGGGCCATAACTTGTGATCCGACCGTTGGATCACCTTTAAATTTTTACAGTAGTTTCCGGAAGCCGTTTTCCTTGCTGTAGATGTGGAATCGCTACTCGATGAGTCCGAGGTCTCGTCGCTTCAAACTAGAGTACCGGTTCGAAAGGGCCATAACTTTCGATGCGACCGTTGGATCGCCCTCAAATTTTTACACGAGTTTCCGGAGGCCATTTGCCTTGTAGCAGATATGGAATTTCTACTCGGTTAGGCGGAGGTCTCGTCGCTTCAAACTAGAGTACCGGTTCGAAAGGGCCTTAAGTTTTGATCCAACCGTTGGATCGCCCTCAAATTTTACAGGAGTTTCCGGAAGCCGTTTTCCTTGTAGTCGATGTGAAATGCTACTCGGCGAGTCGGAGGTATCGTCGCTTGAGACCAGAGTACCGGTTCGAAATGGCCACAACTTTTGATCCGACAGTTGGATCGCCCTCAAATTTGTACAAGAGTTTCCGGAAGCTGTTTTCCTTGGAGTACATGTGGAATCGCTAATGGGTAAGGCGGAGGTCTCGTCGCTCGAGACCAGAGTACCGGTTCGAAAGGGCCATAACTTTTGATACGACCGTTGCACCGCCCTTAAATGTTTACAGGAGTTTCCGAAAGCTGTTTTTCTTGGAGTACATGTGGAAGCGCTACTCGGTGAGGCAGAGGTCTCGTCGCTCGAGACCAGAGTACCGGTTCGAAAGGGCCATAACTTTTGATCTGAGCGTTGGATCGCCCTCAAATTTTTACAGGAGTTTCCGGAAGCTGTTTTTCTTGGAGTAGATGTGGAATCGCTACTCGATGAGGCGGAGGTCTCGTCGCTCGAGACCAGAGTACCGGTTAGAAAGGGCCATAACTTTTGATCCGACCGTTGGATCGCCCTCAAATGTTTACAGGAGTTTCCGGAAGCCGTTTGCCTTGTAGTATATGTGGAATCGCTACTCGGTGAGGCGGAGGTCTCGTCGCTCAAGACTATGGTACCGGTTCGAAAGGACCATAACTTTTGATCCGACCGTTGGATCGCCCTCAAATTTTTACGGCATTTTCCCGAAGCCGTTTTCCTTGTAGTAGATGTGGAACGGCTACTCAGTGACTCAGAGGTCTCGTCGCTCGAGACCATAGTAACGGTTTAAAAGGGCCATAACTGTTGATCCGACCGTTGGATGGCCCTCAAATGTTTACAGGATTTTCCGGAAGCCGTTTTCCTTGTAGAAGATTTGGAATCGCTACTCGGGGAGTCGGAGGTCTCATCGCTCCAGACCGTAGTACCGGTTCTTAAGGGCCATTACTTTTGATAGGACCGTTGGATCGCCCTCAAATTTTTACAGGAGTTTCCGGAAGCTGTCTTTCTTGGAGTAGATGTGGAATCACTACTCGTTGAGTCGGAGGTCTCGTCGCTCGAGACCATAGTACCAGTTTGAAAGGGCCATAACTTTTTATCCAATCGTTAGGTCGCCCTCAAAGTTTTACTAGAGTTTCCGGAAGCTGTTTTTCTTGGAGTACATGTGGAATGGCTACTCGGTGAGGCGGAGGTCTCGTCGCTCGAGACCAGAGTATGGGTCGAAAGGGCCATAACTTTTGACCCGACCGTTAGATCGCCTCAAATTTTTACAGTATTTTCCGGAAGCCGTTTTCCTTGTAGTAGATTTGGAATCGCTACTCGAGAGGCGGAGGTCTTGTCGCTCGAGACCAGAGTACCGGTTCGAAAGGGCCATAACTTTTGATCCGACCGTTGGATTGCCCTCAAATTTTTACAGGATTTTCCAGAAGCCGTTTTCCTTGTAGTAGATGTGGAATCGCTACTCGATGAGTCGGAGGTCTCGTCGCTCGAGACTAGAGTACCGGTTCGAAAGGGCCATAACTTTTGATCCGACCGTTAGATCGCCCTCAAATTTTTACAGGATTTTCCAGAAGCCGTTTTCCTTGTTGTAGATTTGGAATCGCTACTCGGGAGACGGAGGTCTCGTCGCTCAAGACCATAGTACCGGTTCGAAAGGGCCATAACTTTTGATCAGACCGTTGGATCGCCCTCAAATTTTTACAGGAGTTTCCGGAAGCTCTTTTTCTTGGAGTACATGTGGAATCGCTACTCGTTGAGGTGGAGGTCTCGTCACTGGAGACCAGAGTACCGGTTCGAAAGGGCTATAACTTTTTATCCGACCGTTGGATCGCCCTCAAATTTTTACAGTAGTTTCCGGAAGCCGTTTTCCTTGTAGAAGATTTGGAATCACTACTCGGTGAGTCGGAGGTCTCGTCGCTCCAGACCATAGTACCGGTTCGTACGGGCCATAACTTTTGATAGGACCATTGGATCGCCCTCAAATTTTAACAGGAGTTTCCGGAAGCTGTTTTTCTTGGAGTAGATGTGGAATCGCTACTCGGGAGGCGGAGGTCTCGTCGCTCGAGACCATAGTACCGGTTCGAAAGGGCCATAACTTTTGATCCAACCGTTGGATCGCCCTCAAATTTTTACAGTATTTTCCAGAAGCCGATTTCCTTGTAGTAGATTCGGAATCGCTACTCGGTGAGTCGGAGGTCTTGTCGCTCGAGACCAGAGTACCGGTTCAAAAGGGCCATAACTTTTGATCCGACCGTTGGATCGCCCTCAAATTTTTACAGGATTTTCCAGAAGCCTTTTTCCTTGTAGTAGATGTGGAATCGCTACTCGTTGAGTCGGAGGTCTCGTAGCTCGAGACCATAGTGCCAGTTCGAAAGGGCCATAACTTTTGATCTGATCGTTGGATCGCCCTCAAATGTTTACAGGATTTTCCGGGAGCTCTTTTCCTTGGAGTAAATGTGGAATCGCTACTCGGTGAGTCGGAGGTCTCGTCGGTCGAGACCAGAGTACCGGTTCGAAAGGGCCATAACTTTTGATCCGACCGTTGGATCGCCTTCAAATTTTTACTACATTTTCCAGAAGCCGTTTTCCTTGTAGTACATGTGGAATCGCTACTCCGTGAGGCGGAGGTCTCGTCGCTCGAGACCAGAGTACGGGTCGAAAGGGCCATAACTTTTTATCCGATCGTTGGATCGCCCTCAAATTTTTACAGGACTTTCCGGAAGCTGTTTTTCTTGGAGTATATGTGGAATCGCTACTCGCTGAGTCGGTGGTCTCGTCGCTCGAGACTAGAGTACCGGTTCGAAAGGGCCATAACTTTTGATCCGACCGTTGGATCGCCCTCAAAGTTTTACAGGATTTTTTGAAAGCTCTTTTCCTTGAAGTATGTGGAATCGCTACTCGGTGAGGCGAAGGTCTTGTCGCTCGAGACCAGAGTACCGGTTCGAAAGGACCATATCTTTTGATCCGACCGTTGGATGGCCCTCAAATGTTTACAATATTTTCCGGAAGCCGTTTTCCTTGTAGAAGATTTGCAAAATCGCTACTCGGTGAGTCAGAGGTCTCGTCGCTCGAGACCATAGTACCAGTTCGAAAGGGCCATAACTTTTGATCCGACCGTTGGATCGCCCTCAAATGTTTACAGGATTTTCCGAGAGCTGTTTTCCTTGGAGTAAATGTGGAATTGCTACTGGGTGAGGCGGAGGTCTCGTCAGTCGAGACCAGAGTACCAGTTCGAAAGGACCATAACTTTTGATCCGACCGTTGCATCGCCCTCAAATTTTTACAGCATTTTCCTGAAGCCATTTTCCTTGTAGTAGATGTGGAACGGCTACTCAGTGACTCGGAGGTCTCGTCGCTCAAGACCATAGTAACGGTTTGAAAGGGCCAAAACTGTTGATCCGACCGTTGGATCGCCCTCAAAGTTTTACAGGATTTTTCGAAAGCTCTTTTCCTTGGAGTACATGTGGAATGGCTACTCGGTGAGGCGGAGGTCTCCTCGCTCGAGACCAGAGTACCGGTTCGAAAGGGCCATAACTTTTGATCAGACCGTTGGATCGCCCTCAAATTTTTACAGGAGTTTCCGGAAGCTCTTTTTCTTGGAGTACATGTGGAATCGCTACTCGTTGAGGTGGAGGTCTCGTCACTGGAGACCAGAGTACCGGTTCGAAAGGGCTATAACTTTTTATCCGACCGTTGGATCGCCCTCAAATTTTTACAGTAGTTTCCGGAAGCCGTTTTCCTTGTAGAAGATTTGGAATCACTACTCGGTGAGTCGGAGGTCTCGTCGCTCCAGACCATAGTACCGGTTCGTACGGGCCATAACTTTTGATAGGACCATTGGATCGCCCTCAAATTTTAACAGGAGTTTCCGGAAGCTGTTTTTCTTGGAGTAGATGTGGAATCGCTACTCGGGAGGCGGAGGTCTCGTCGCTCGAGACCATAGTACCGGTTCGAAAGGGCCATAACTTTTGATCCGACCATTGGATCGCCCTCAAATTTTTACAGTATTTTCCAGAAGCCGATTTCATTGTAGTAGATTCGGAATCGCTACTCGGTGAGTCGGAGGTCTTCTCGCTCGAGACCAGAGTACCGGTTCAAAAGGGCCATAACTTTTGATCCGACCGTTGGATCGCCCTCAAATTTTTACAGGATTTTCCAGAAGCCGTTTTCCTTGTAGTAGATGTGGAATCGCTACTCGTTGAGTCGGAGGTCTCGTCGCTCGAGACCATAGTACCAGTTCGAAAGGGCCATAACTTTTGATCCGACCGTTGGGTCGCCCTCAAATGTTTACAGGATTTTCCGGGAGCTGTTTTTCTTGGAGTAAATGTGGAATCACTACTCGGTGAGTCGGAGGTCTCGTTGGTCGAGACAAGAGTACCGGTTCGAAAGGGCCATAACTTTTGATCCGACCGTTGGATCGCCCTCAAATTTTTACAGGAGTTTCCGGAAGCTGTCTTTCTTGGAGTAGATGTGGAATCGCTACTCGCTGAGTCGGAGGTCTCGTCGCTCGAGACCATAGTACCAGTTTGAAAGGGCCATAACTTTTTATCCGATCGTTAGGTCGCCCTCAAAGTTTTACTAGAGTTTCCGGAAGCTGTTTTTCTTGGAGTACATGTGGAATCGCTACTCCGTGAGGCGGAGGTCTCGTCGCTCGAGACCAGAGTATGGGTCGAAAGGGCCATAACTTTTGATCCTACCGTTAGATCGCCTTCAAATTTTTACTGCATTTTCCAGAAGCCATTTTCCTTGTAGTAGATGTGGAATCGCTACTCGGCGAGTCGGAGGTCTCATCGGTCGAGACCATAGTACCAGTTTGAAAGGGCCATATCTTTTTGATCCGACCGTTGGATCGCCCTTAAATGTTTATAGGAGTTTCCGAAAGCTAATTTTCTTGGAGTACGTGTGGAATCGCTACTCCGTGAGGCGGAGGTCTCGTCGCTCGAGACCAGAGAATGGGTCGAAAGGGCCATAACTTTTGATCCGATCGTTGGATCGCCTCAAATTTTTACAGGAGTTTCCGGAAGCTAATTTTTTTGGAGTACATGTGGAATCGCTACTCCGTGAGGCGGAGGTCTCGTCGCTCGAGACCAGAGTATGGGTCGAAAGGGCAATAACTTTTGATCCGATCGTTGGATCGCCTCAAATTTTTACAGGAGTTTCCGGAAGCTGTTTTTCTTGGAGTAGATGTGGAATTGCTACTCGGGAGGCGGAGGTCTCGTCGCTGGAGACCAGAGTACCGGTTCGGAAGGACCATAACTTTTGATCCGACCGTTGGATGACCCATAAATGTTTATAGGATTTTCCAGAAGCCGTTTTCCTTGTAGAAGATTTGGAATCGCTACTCGGTGAGTCGGAGGTCTCGTCGCTCGAGACCATAGTACCAGTTCGAAAGGGCCATAACTTTTGATCCGACCGTTGGATCGCCCTCAAATGTTTACAGGATTTTTCGGGAGCTGTTTTCCTTGGAGTAAATGTGGAATTGCTACTGGGTGAGGCGGAGGTCTCGTCAGTCGAGACCAGAGTACCGGTTCGAAAGGGCCATAACTTTTGATCCTACCATTGGATCGCCTTCAAATTTTTACTGCATTTTCCAGAAGCTATTTTCCTTGTAGTAGATGTGGAATCGCTACTCGGCGAGTCGGAGGTCTCATCGGTCGAGACCATAGTACCAGTTTGAAAGGGCCACAACTTTTTGATCCGACCGTTGGATCGCCCTCAAATGTTTACAGGAGTTTCCGAAAGCTAATTTTCTTGGAGTACATGTGGAATCGCTACTCCGTGAGGCGGAGGTCTCGTCGCTCGAGACCAGAGAATGGGTCGAAAGGGCCATAACTTTTGATCCGATCGTTGGATCGCCTCAAATTTTTACAGGAGTTTCCGGAAGCTCTTTTTCTTGGAGTAGATATGGAATCGCTACTTGGGAGGCGGAGGTCTCGTCGCTCGGGACCAGAGTACCGGTTCGAAGGGGCCATAACTTTTGATCCGACCGTTGGATCGCCCTCAAATGTTTACAGGAGTTTCCGGAAGCCGTTTGCCTTGTAGTATATGTGGAATCGCTACTCGGTGAGGCGGAGGTCTTGTCGCTCAAGACTATGGTACCGGTTCGAAAGGACCATAACTTTTGATCCGACCGTTGGATCGCCCTCAAATTTTTACAGCATTTTCCCGAAGCTGTTTTCCTTGTAGTAGATGTGGAACGGCTACTCAGTGACTCGGAGGTCTCGTCGCTCCAGACCATAGTAACGGTTTGAAAGGGCCATAACTGTTGATCCGACCGTTGGATCGCCCTCAAATTTTTAGAGGAGTTTCCGGAAGCCGTTTTCATTGGAGTAAATGAGGAATCGCTACTCGGTAAGTGGGAGGTCTTGTCGCTCGAGACCATAGTACCAGTTGGAAAGGGCCATAACTTTTGATCCGACCGTTGGAACGCCCTCAAATGTTTACAGGATTTTCCGGGAGCTGTTTTCCTTGGAGTAAATGTGGAATTGCTACTGGGTGAGGCGGAGTTCTCGTCGGTCAAGACCAGAGTACTGGTTCGAAAGGGCCATAACTTTTGATGCTACCGTTGGATAGCCCTCAAATTTTTACAGTATTTTCCAGAAGCCGTTTTCCTTGTAGTAGATGTGGAACGGCTACTCAGTGACTCGGAGGTCTCGTCGCTCAAGACCATAGTAACGGTTCAAAAGGGCCATAACTTTTGATCCGACCGTTGGATCGCCCTCAAAGTTTTACAGGATTTTCCGAAAGCTCTTTTCCTTGGAGTACATGTGGAATGGCTACTCGGTGAGGCGGAGGTCTCGTCGCTCGAGACCAGAGTACCGGTTCGAAAGGGCCATAACTTTTGATCAGACCGTTGGATCGCCTTCAAATTTTTACAGGAGTTTCCGGAAGCTCTTTTTCTTGGAGTACATGTGGAATCGCTACTCGGGGAGTCGGAGGTCTCGTCGCTCGAGACCATAGTTCCAGTTCGAAAGGGCCACAACTTTTTGATCCGACCGTTGGATCGCCCTCAAATGTTTACAGGATTTTCTCGAAGCTATTTTCCTTGGAGTAAATGTGGAATCGCTACTGGGTGAGGCGGAGGTCTCGTTGTTGGAGACCAGAGTACCGGTTCGAAAGGACCATAACTTTTGATCCGACCGTTGGATGGCCCTCAAATGTTTACAGGATTTTCCAGAAGGCGTTTTCCTTGTAGAAGATTTGGAATCGCTATTCAGTGAGTCGGAGGTCTCGTCGCTCCAGACCATAGTACCGGTTCGTAAGGGCCATAACTTTTGATAGGACCGTTGGATCGCCCTCAAATTTTTACAGGAGTTTCCGGAAGCTGTCTTTCTTGGAGTGGATGTGGAATCGCTACTCGCTGAGTGGGAGGTCTCGTCGCTCGAGACCATAGTACCGGTTCGAAAGGGCCATAACTTTTGATCCGATCGTTGGATCGCCTTCAAAGTCTTAGAGGAGGTTCCGGAAGCTGTTTTTCTTGGAGTACATGTGGAATCGCTACTCCGTGAGGCGGAGGTCTCGTCGCCCGAGACCAGAGTACCAGTTCGAAAGGGCCATAACTTTTGATCCGACCGTTGGATCGCCCTCAAAGTTTTACAGGATTTTCCGAAAGCTCTTTTCCTTGGAGTACATGTGGAATGGCTACTCGGTGAGGCGGATGTCTCGTCGCTCGAGACTAGAGTACCGGTTCGAAAGGGCCATAAGTTTTGATCAGACCGTTGGATCACCCTCAAATTTTTACAGGAGTTTCCGGAAGCTCTTTTTCTTGGAGTACATGTGGAATCGCTACTCGTTGAGGTGGAGGTCTCGTCCCTGGAGACCAGAGTACCGGTTTGAAAGGGCTATAACTTTTTATCCGACCGTTGGATCGCCCTCAAATTTTTACAGTAGTTTCCGGAAGCTGTTTTCTTTGTAGTGATTGTGGAATCGCTACTCGGTGAGTCGGAGGTATCGTCGCTCGAGACCATAGTACCGGTTCGAAAGGGCCATAACTTTTGATCCGATCGTTGGATCGCCTTCAAAGTCTTAGAGGAGGTTCCGGAAGCTGTTTTTCTTGGAGTACATGTGGAATCGCTACTCCGTGAGGCGGAGGTCTCGTCGCCCGAGACCAGAGTACCAGTTCGAAAGGGCCATAACTTTTGATCCGACCGTTGGATCGCCCTCAAAGTTTTACAGGATTTTCCGAAAGCTCTTTTCCTTGGAGTACATGTGGAATGGCTACTCGGTGAGGCGGATGTCTCGTCGCTCGAGACTAGAGTACCGGTTCGAAAGGGCCATAAGTTTTGATCAGACCGTTGGATCACCCTCAAATTTTTACAGGAGTTTCCGGAAGCTCTTTTTCTTGGAGTACATGTGGAATCGCTACTCGTTGAGGTGGAGGTCTCGTCCCTGGAGACCAGAGTACCAGTTTGAAAGGGCTATAACTTTTTATCCGACCGTTGGATCGCCCTCAAATTTTTACAGTAGTTTCCGGAAGCTGTTTTCTTTGTAGTGATTGTGGAATCGCTACTCGGTGAGTCGGAGGTATCGTCGATCGAGACCAGAGTACCGGTTCGAAAGGGCCATAACTTTTGATCCGACCGTTGGATCGCCCTCAAATTTTTACAGGATTTTCCGGAAGCTGTTTTTATTGGAGTACATGTGGAATCGCTATTCGGGGAGTCGGAGGTGTCGTCTCTCGAGACCAGAGTACCGGTTCGAAAGGGCCATAACTTGTGATCCGACCGTTGGATCGCCTTCAAATTTTTACAGTAGTTTCCGGAAGCTGTTTTCTTTGTAGTGATTGTGGAATCGCTACTCGGTGAGTCGGAGGTATCCTCGATCGAGACCAGAGTACCGGTTCGAAAGGGCCATAACTTTTCATCCGACCGTTGGATCGCCTTCAAATTTTTACAGCAGTTTTCGGAAGCCGTTTTCCTTATAGTAGATGTGGAATCGCTACTCGGTGAGTCGGAGGTATCCTCGATCGAGACCAGAGTACCGGTTCGAAAGGGCCATAACTTTTCATCCGACCGTTGGATCGCTCTCAAATTTTTACAGGAGTTTCCGGAAGCTGTTTTTCTTGGAGTACATGTGGAATCGCTACTCGGTGAGTCGGAGGTATCGTCGCTCGAGACCAGAGTACCGGTTGGAAAGGGCCATAACTTTTGATCCGATCGTTGGATCGCCCTCAAATTTTTACAGGATTTTCCGGAAGCTGTTTTCCTTGTAGTAGATGTGGAATCGCTATTCGCTGAGGCGGAGGTCTCGTAGCTCGAGACCATAGTATCTGTTCGAAAGGGCCATAACTTTTGCTCTGACCGTTGGATCGCCCTAAAATTTTTACAGGAGTTTCCGGAAGCTTTTTTTCTTGGAGTAAATGTGGAATCGCTACTCGGTGAGTCGGAGGTGTCGTCTCTCGAGACCAGAGTACCGGTTGGAAAGGGCCATAACTTTTGATCCGCCGGTTGGATCGCCCTCAAATTTTTACAGGAGTTTCCGAAAGCTGTTTTTCTTGGAGTAAATGTGGAATCGCTACTCGGTAAGTCGGAGGTGTCGTCTCTCGAGACCGGAGTACCGGTTGGAGAGGGCCATAACTTTTGATCCGACCGTTGGATCGCCATCAAATTTTTACAGTAGTTTCCGGAAGCTGTTTTCCTTGTAGAACAAGTGGAATCGCTACTCGGTGAGTCGGAGGTGTCGTCTCTCGAGACCCGAGTACCGGTTCGAAAGGGCCATAACTTTTGATACGACCGTTGGATCGCCATCAAATTCTTACAGGAGTTTCCGGAAGCTCTTTTTCTTAGAGTACATGTGGAATCGCTACTCGAGGAGTCGGAGGTCTCGTCGCTGGAGACCAGAGTACCGGTTCGAAATGGCCATAACTTTTAATTCGACCGTTGGATCGCCCTCAAATTTTTACAGGAGTTTCCGGAAGCTGTTTTTCTTGGAGTAGATGTGGAATCGCAACTCCGTGGGGTGGAGGTCTCGTCGCTCGAGACTAGAGTACCGGTTCGAAAGGGCCATAACTTTTGATCCGACCGTTGGATCGCCCTCAAATGTTTACAGGACTATTCGGAAGCTGTTTTGCTTGGAGTAGATGTGGAATCGCTACTCGGTGAGGCGGAGGCCTCGTCGCTCGAGACTAGAGTACCTGTTCGAAATGGCCATAACTTTTAATCCGACCGTTGGATCGCCCTCAAATTTTTACAGGAATTTCCGGAAGCCGTTTTCCTTGTAGTAATTGTGGAATCGCTACTCGGTGAGTCGGACGTATCGTCGATCGAGACCAGAGTACCAGTTCGAAAGGGCCATAACTTTTGATCCGACCGTTGGATCGCCCTCAAATTTTTATAAGAGTTTCCGAAAGCCGTTTTCCTTGTAGAAGATGTGGAATCGCTACTCGGTGAGGTGGAGGTCTCGTCGCTGGAGACCAGAGTAGCGGTTCGAAAGGGCTATAACTTTTTATCCGACCGTTGGAACGCCCTCAATTTTTACAGTAGTTTGCGGAAGCCGTTTTCCTTGTAGTAATTGTGGAATCGCTACTCGGTGAGTCGGAGGTATCGTCGATCGAGACCAGAGTACCGGTTCGAAAGGGCCATAACTTTTGATACGACCGTTGGATCGCCCTCAAAGTTTTACAGTAGTTTCCGGAAGCTCTTTTTCGTGGAGTAGATGTGGAATCGCAACTCGGTGAGGTGGAGGTCTCGTCGCTCGAGACCAGAGTACCGGTTCGAAAGGGCCATAACTTTTGATCCGACCGTTGGATCGCCTTCAAATTTTTACAGTAATTTCCGGAAGCTGTTTTTCTTGTAGTAATTGTGGAATCGCTACTCGGTGAGTCGGAGGTATCGTCGATCGAGACCAGAGTACCCGTTCGAAAGGGCCATAACTTTGGATCCGACCGTTGGATCGCCCTTAAATTTTTACACTAGTTTCAGGACGCCGTTTTCCTTGTAGTAATTGTGCAATCGCTACTCGGTGAGTCGGAGGTATCGTCGATCGAGACCAGAGTACCGGTTCGAAAGGGCCATAACTTTGGATCCGACCGTTGGAACGCCCTTAAATTTTTACACTAGTTTCCGGACGCCGTTTTCCTTCTAGTAATTGTGGAATCGCTACTCGGTGAGTCGGAGGTATCGTCGCTCGAGACCAGAGTACCGGTTCGCAAGGGCCATAACTTTTGATACGACCGTTGGATCGCCCTCAAATTTTTACAGTAATTTCCGGAAGCTGTTTTTCTTGTAGTAATTGTGGAATCGCTACTCGGTGAGTCGGAGGTATCGTCGATCGAGACCAGAGTACCCGTTCGAAAGGGCCATAACTTTGGATCCGACCGTTGGATCGCCCTTAAATTTTTACACTAGTTTCAGGACGCCGTTTTCCTTGTAGTAATTGTGAAATCGCTACTCGGTGAGTCGGAGGTATCGTCGATCGAGACCAGAGTACCGGTTCGAAAGGGCCATAACTTTGGATCCGACCGTTGGATCGCCCTCAAATTTTTACAGTAGTTTCCGGAAGCCGTTTTCCTTATAGAAGATGTGGAATCGCTACTCGGGGAGTCGGAGGTGTCGTCGATCGAGACTAGAGTACCGGTTCGAAAGGGTCATAACTTTGGATCCGACCGTTGGATCACCCTCAAATTTTTACACTAGTTTCCGGACGCCGTTTTCCTTGTAGTAATTGTGGAATCGCTACTCGGTGAGTCGGAGGTATCGTCGATCGAGACCAGAGTACCGGTTCGAAAGGGCCATAACTTTGGATCCGACCGTTGGATCGCCCTCAAATTTTTACAGTAGTTTCCGGAAGCCGTTTTCCTTGTAGAAGATGTGGAATCGCTACTCGGGGAGTCGAAGGTGTCGTCTCTCGAGACCAGAGTACCGGTTCGAAAGGGCTATAACTTTGGATCCGACCGTTGGATCGCCCTTAAATTTTTACACTAGTTTCCGGACGCCGTTTTCCTTGTAGTAATTGTGGAATCGCTACCCGGTGAGTCGGAGGTATCGTCGATCGAGACCAGAGTACCGGTTCGAAAGGGCCATAACTTTGGATCCGACCGTTGGATCGCCCTTAAATTTTTATAGTAGTTTCCGGAAGCCGTTTTCCTTGTAGAATATGTGGAATCGCTACTCGGGGAGTCGGAGGTGTCGTCGATCGAGACCAGAGTACCGGTTCGAAAGGGCCATAACTTTTGATACGACCGTTGGATCGCCCTCAAATTTTT